>UMFI01030662.1_pt1 | contig 49563 bp, 24 predicted proteins | sample 1964951 | NCBI WGS metagenome assembly UMFI01 (sample SAMEA4836040, study PRJEB28245) | human gut metagenome | biome: gut microbiome; material: fecal sample | place: Denmark | collected 2008 | reverse complement strand
ATCTTTCCCTAAATCTTGGGAAAATAATACTAACTTTGATATGTTGAAACACTTGTGTACATTTCAATTAGTAGAAGAAATAACTGCTCCTGTATATCTTATGTGTCAGGCTAGTGGATATAAACATACTAGTAATAAAGAACTTCCTAGTCCTAATATTCCGTGGTTAAGGTATTTCTTTCCTGCTAGTATTACTATTAATAGTAGAGACGATGTTACGGCTAAAGTTAATGCAGGTCAACGTTATCCTTTCTATATTAAGTATTTCTTAAAGCCAGGTAAGGTAGATGATTTACATTATTACCCTAATTTACAAGTTACTGTTAAGAAGTTATCTAATATATTTAATAACTCCGGTAAGTACAATGTTAATCTTCAAGGGTTGAATCCAACTTATGGAGTTGTTGGTGGTAATGGAGAAACTAATAATGGTAATGATATAATTAATGTGAAATTTCCAACTTATAATATTGGTTAATTATGGCAGATAATATTAAAAGGTATAATCCTAAAACTGATAATTGGGATATAAGTTCTTCTGGAAAAGCTACTGGTATTATTGTTGAAGACCCTCGTCTTATCGACCCTGAAGTAGCAGAAGAAGGAGTAACTGGCGAAAGTCTTAATGACGTTCTTGTTCGTCATGAACAAGAACTAAAGAAGCAAGGTGGATATATTGCTTGGCTTGCCGAACACGGTGGTGGCGGAAGCGGTGGCGGTGGTGGAACTACTGGTGATAAGGTTACTCTTACTAATGGTAATATAGTAAAAGAAGGTAATATTAATTATCTTTATTCTACTGTTACTACTAATATTAAGTTAGAGTATCTTATTACTTCTAGTAAGAATAATAAGAGATATTTTATTACTGTTACTCTTGATGGTAATAATATTATCGAAGGAAAAGAAGGTTGGACTAATACTCCTGGAGTTCTTACTATTCCGCAACTAGATAAATTCTCTGCTAATAGTAATCACTCTGTTGTAATCACAGCTAGTGATACAGACGGATTCTCTGCTGAATCTTATTTGCTTAATATAGTAGAAGCTAGTATTAAACTTACTAGTACTGTATCAGGTAATACTGCTACTGTTGGTCTTGACTACTTCTTTACTTATAGTATTACTAGTAAGATTATTGGTTCAAATGTTAACCTTGTTGTCACAAATGTGACTAATGGTGCTACTAAAGCTATTGAATTAGGTAAGACAACCTCTACTGCTCCTAAACAAGTTAATGTTAACTTATGGGAACTAGGTAATATTATAGCAGGTAGTTCTTATACTATACAAGCACAAGCATTTACTTCAATGAATGAAGTTACTGTTCAATCTGATAAAGTAACGAATCGTGTAGTTGTGGAAGATGGTGCTAATCTTGTTGTTCTAGTAGAAGGTATTACTAGTAAAGCAGAAGTAGATGCAGGAGTTGAAAGAACTAAGTTCTCTCAAAGCGGTAATATTTCTTTTGCATTTACTCCATATCTTGCAGGAGTTAGTCTTATTTATTATGCAATTAGAATCGAACATAATGGTATTACTAAAGATATAGGTTACTTCGATGAAGGAAACTATAATGATAATCAATATGTTCAGCGCGGTAAACAACAAGTGTTTAGTTACGCTATTCCAATAGAAGGAGATGTTATTGGTAATTGGAATATTACACTTCGTTGTTGGTCTGAAAAAGGAGACCCTGTAACTGATACAGTTCTTGCTTGTGAAGTAGTATCTAGTTCCCAAGCTCTTATTGCAGACCAAAATCCTAATAATAGTAGATATGCTAGTTGGCACGTTCGTCAAGAAAGTTTCCCTCAAGTATCTACTACTAAAGTTTGGACTAGTAATGAACCAACATTTACTGCGCCTGGTTCTATTACTCCTAGTGGTGCTGTAACCAATCTTAATGTATATAATACAAACGGAGTACTATCAGGCTTCTTAACAGAGAATGGACAATCTATGTTACGTATATCAGGAGAAGCCTATGGTGTTATTGATGTACAACCATTTAAAGATGATATAACAACTCTTAATAATTGGTCGAGACAAGGGTTTGGATTATCATGTACATTCAAGTCAGATATTCATCCGTTCTCAAATAGAACAATCTTCTTTATAGGGGATTACAATACTGACGAACAATTCTCCGAAGGTATTAAAGTAGGTCTTGAAGATATTATTTGGTCTTATACAGATGGTAATATTAAAGAAACTATTAGTTGTAAGATACAACAGAATGTTATTAATACTGTTGATTTTATAGTTAATAAGAATCAAGGAAAGATGATTGTCGGTATCTTTATCAATGGTATACTTAATGCTGCTCGTGAAATAAAGACTGACTTTACTTGGAAGACTAATTCTAAAATATATCTTGGTTGCGATATTAGTAATTCAGGACAGATTCAAAACTTTGCTGATGTTAACTTCTATGATATTAAGTTGTTCCGTGTTCCTGCTAATGATAAAGAAATTGTTATTAATGCAATGAATTCTAAAGCTAGAGCAACTCTTTTATCTGATGGTAGTGTAGACTTTACTGAATACAATAGAATGAAGTTAAAGAACTTCTTCTCTACTTCTGATTCAGAACCTCATTCTACTCTATGGGACGATATTAACCAAACGTATGCTAGTGTTAATTTCAACAGTCTTATCTCTGATACTACTAGAGTATTACCAATTGATATAATGTTGATTAATTGCGCTAATACTGGTTTTACTCGTGCTATATTTGAAGAGATTGGAGGTCAGAATAATAATTGGTATAGTGGTTGTACTATGAGTTACTTTAGTCCAACTTCGGGAAAGTCTAGCTCTGAATATACTACTGATGTTTCTGTTTCTAAGCAAGGTACTTCTACTTTGAACAATCTTATTAAGAACTTAGAGATAAGATTTGATAAGATGCTTAAAGATGATGATGGCGGTAATCTTGATTATGAGCTATTCCAACCTAGAGAGACATGGTTTCCTGAAAGACAGTTTACACTTAAAGCTGACGTTGTTGACAGTGCTCATGCAAATAATGCTTCTATTGGTAAATGGATTAATGATAACTCGGATTTCTTATTTGAGAAAACTCCGCCTATGGAGCAACTTGAATCTCATCGTCCAGTAGATACTCGTGATAGAACTGTAAAAGATAAGGTCACTATAAAACAAACGCTTGAAGGTTTTCCTATAATACTTCTTATTCAGTTTGATGGAGAAGAAACTCAAACTATGCTTGGTATATATAGTTTTAACTTAGGTCGTGGAGCTTATTATAATATGGGATTCCGATTTATGAAAGACTTTACTACTAAGATAAAGAATACAGCAGGTGAGTATGTTGATAATAAACTTCCTGCTTTTGTTACTTCTTATCATACTTATGCACAAGATGAACTATTCGGAAACATAGACCAAAGAAAAGTTTATTCTTATGAGTTTGGAGAAAATGCGAATGTTATTGTAGATGGAGAAAAGACACTACCATTAGCATTGTTTATGCAAGATGATTTATCTATTATCAAGCATGTAGGTGAATTTAAATATAATGGTGGTAATTGGCTAGAGCCTAGTGCACCTGTTACTGACGATAATGTTTGGAGAGCATTACAAGAGTTATTCTCTATCTTTGCTCAAATGACTTCATCAACAGTTAAGAAATATATTTGGGATGAAACTTCCGGTGGTTATAAAGAAACTTCTGGCGAATATCCTGCACAATCTAGTTGGTCTACTCTTGCTGCTGAACTTGATACTAAGTTCTCAATTAAGAATGCTTACTCTTACTTATTAACGTGTGTAAAGTATGGGCTTGTTGATTCATTAGGTAAGAACTTAACTTTAGTCTGTTATGATGTTGGTGGGGCTAATAAGTGGTTTATCAGATTCTATGATATGGATACTGGTAATGGTCTTGATAACGTAGCTCTTGAATCTGTTGCTAAAACTGCTTGGTTAGATACATTTAGTAATAATGATAATAATGATGTTAACTCATTAGTTATTACTAAAAACGCTGCCGATGGTGGATATGATACTTATAGTTCTCGTATGTGGGACGTATTAAGAGATACTATCTTTGCTAATACTGGAGTATTCGATAGTTCTCTTGAAACTCTTTGGGACTTATGGAGAAACAATGCTACTATTTGTAAAGATATTAATGATTATATAGATAATTACTTTGCAGCTCAAACTAAAGATTGTGGAGAGCTTCTGTTTAATTATGATTATAATGTTAAGTATCTTACTGCTTATGTTGGTGAATCAGGTGGACAACCTTCTTATGCTAATATTGAATTTCTACATGGTACTCGTGTTGAGTATGTTCGAGATTGGATGAAGAAGAGAGTTTGGTTCTTTGACGGAGTATTTAAGTATAGCAATGCTGCTAATATTCAACCTTATAATAATAAGGGTACATTTTCCGCAGGTGGTGCAGAAGCTACTAATCCTAAACTCATTATTACGTCTAATTGTCCTGCAATATTTGTGGTTAATATTGGTAATACTACTGATACTAGATATTTCTTAGAAGAAGGTAAACCTACTGAAATTAGATTATCTCCTATCAGTTCTTTCAATACACAAATTACTATTAATAATACTCCTCAAATTAATGATATTGAAGGATTAGGCGGAATGAGATTCCAACGATTTATGTCTACTATGAAACTTCCTAGTTTCTCTAAGTTAGACTTGTCTTCTGTTGATACTCTTAGTGATTCTCCTATTCCATTTGAAACAGTATTCGTTAATGATGAAGGCTATTCTGACGTAAGACATATTGATTTAAGTAATACTAAGTTTTGGAGCGGTAACATTGGACAAGGTACATTTACGGTTAATATAGAAAAGTATACCAAGTTGAAAGATTTGAATATATCTAGTTCTATTGTAACTTCTATATCTTTGCCTAATGCTTCTCTTGCATTACTGAATATTACTAATTCAGCTGTTGAAGGTATTAGTTTAGTTAATCAACCGTTCTTGGATAGATTAGATTTCTCTGGTTGTAAACGGTTAAAAACTGTTACTATTGATTCTTGTGATAAGATTACTGAATTAAACCTTAGTAATCTAGGAGACTTACATACTATAAGAATTACTTCGTGTCCTAACTTAAAGTCTATAATTTGTACTAACAACGTTAACTTAACTACATTTAATGTATCCAATTGTAATAATGTTGAAATCATTAATGTATCTCAATGTACTAATGAATCATTAACTGTTTATATAGTAGGTGTTCCTAATATTAAAGAATTAAATGTATCTAGTACTAATACGCCTAATGATATTCAAGTAGCTTCAAGTTTACCTAATCTTAGAACACTTAATATTTCTAATAGTCAGGTATCAGCAATCCAATATGGTAATGCTGCTATTCCTACTTATAAAGAAAATAAGATATTCGATATTAGTAAACTTAATCTTACTAGTCTATCAGTTCAAAATGCTAAAGGTGTGCATTACTTTAAGTTTGATAATAATAGAAATACTCCTTTCAATGTAGGTGGTAGTTTCTTTGTTGGTTGTTCTAATCTTAAAAGAGTGTTCGGACATATTAAACTTAATGGTACTTCTACATTTGCTCAATGCGGTAGCTTCTATATTCACGAACCTAAAGAAAAAGTAGAAGGTATTACTCCTAATTATAATGGAGAATGGTTTGGTTCAGATACTAGTACAACAGAAGGAAAAACTGCTTGGGATAATAATACTGATTTAGGAACTAACTTTACTATTGGTACTACTAATTGTACTAGTATGTTTACTGCTACCAATTGTAGTATATATGATGTTTATTACTTCTTGTATAAATGTGATAATGTTACTACTCTTGATAGTTGTTTTGCTAGTGCTAAGAATGTTAAATGGGATTTATTAGATAGTCCTAATAGAGACATGTTTAATCATTGTACTAAAGTAATTACAATGAACTCACTATTTTGGGGATTACAGGCACAAGACTTTAAAATATTAACTAGTACTTATGATTATGACTCTACTGAACATAATGGATTATTTAGTCCTCTTGTTGATTTACAAGCTATGGATAGTATATTTTATTTCGGTGGTACTAGATATACAAGTCCTGCTTTCTTAGCTAAGTTTAAAGGAAATGTTCCTTCTAAACTTAAAAGACTAAGTAGTTTTAGTACTGGAACTATTAAGTTTGTAGATAATATTAATAATTGTCCTAGCGATAGTACTATCGATGAGCATCTTGTTAGTGCTGATTGTGGAACACTTCTTTCTAATCTTCCTGATTTAGAATATTTAAATACTATGTTTAATAATTCTAATATATACTTTAATCAAATAACAGATGAAGATGTAGAAGATGGAGTAAAATATTGTCCTTTATTCTATAAGAATACTAAACTTAAATATATTCAAGATTCATTTAAAGGACTTGTTAATTCTACTGGTTCTTTATATAATATATTTGGTGGTACTGTTAAGAATAAGACACAAGTAAGATTCCCGACAGCCTTGTATGGTATCTATAATTCATTTAGTTTAGGTTCAGGTTCTAATGTTATTTTCCCAATTCACAATTCAATGTTTAGTAGATTGAGAAACTCATTAAAATATATAACTGGACAACAAGCTATTAATGAAAGTACTTTAGGAAGTTTTCAAGGATTCACTAAACAATTTGTTAAAGAAGGAGAAGAAACATTCCCTTATGATGTATTTACTGGTTGTAATGCTATTGTTGAAATACCAGGATTCTTTGCTAATCTTGTTCTTCCTGTAAATACTGTTGTTGAACTTCCTCTTAATTCATTTAAGACTAATTATAATCTTACTAACATAGCAAACTTATATTTTGATATGAAGAATTGTAAGTACTCGCTTACTGGTAAAGGTTTCTCTAACTGTAAACTAGTTAATGTTCATAGATGCTTCTCTGAAATAGAAACTAGCTTCGTTAAGAAAGGTTCTATTCCTTATGGGTTATTCTATATGGAACAAACTTCTAATGTTAGCTATAAAGGTTGGAATGAAGTAGATGCAGCTAGCCAGAATATTACAGAAAACTATGGTATAGATAGTGAAGGTAATTGGATTGAAAGTGCTGAAATGCCAGTAGAGATTACTTATAATAAACAGAGAACTCTTCCTAGAAAGACAATAGTTAATATGTCTTATTGTTTAGAGAGATTCCAAAGTACAGAAGCACAGGCTTATACTATGAATTATGGTAATCTTACTCCAAGTAATTATGGAGATATTATAGTACCTAATGAAAAGTATAATCCAGTTAAGTATATTCTTAATCCTAATTATGACCCTAGAGAATATCTTGATGAAGAGCAGACAATGATTAACTATAATAGAGATATTCACAGAGTAATCATAAATAAAGACTATGATAAATATGAATATGCTTGGAATGAATATGCTTATGATGGACTTAGTGGACTTAAAGATATTATATTAAATAGTAGTCTTTATACAGCTGTTTCAAACGGAACAATAAATTGTTCTCCTACTATACCTGATGTATTTAAAGATACTGCTGCTTCAATTGCTCCACCTAGTTCTGTTCATGCTAATAGAAAAGTATTAAATTACTTATGTTCGCCTGACTTATTCTATTATTGTACTAATGGAACTAATATGGTTATTAATGGTGTGTTTAGTGGTAGTGGAGACCCAACATATGATTACTTTAACTATGGTATTCGTGGTCGTATTCCAACTAACTTATTTAAACCAGTTAATAATGTTACTGATTTATCAATGACATTCCATCGTTGTCCTTTAATTCTTCCATATAAATGGAATAATTCCACAGGAGATATTGGTGAAATGTTCTCTAAGCAAATGTTCGCAGGATTAACTAAATTAACTAATATATCTTATATGTTCTATTTCTGTGTAATTCCTGCCGATGTTATTGTGCCTGTTGAATTTGTAATTGATTGTATTAACTTACAGGATATATCTTGTTTGTTCTTAGCCGCACAATTTGAATCAACTGCTAGTCAAGCACAACAAGTAGATGATAACATATTCGCTAAGAATGTTAATCTAAGGAATATTAGTTATGCTTTTGCTAGTGGGCAAAGCCAAGGAGACTGGTCAGGTAGAAGTCCTAAGAAGATTAGTTCTACATTGTTTAATGCTAATAAACATAAACAACTTACTAATGTTACTGGTGTGTTCTATAATGCGACTTCTACTACTGGTAGTGTTCCTGAATTTTGGAATTGGCTAAATAGTCTATCCTCTGTTAATAGAGCGAACGTATTCTATGCTATGCGTAAGGCTAATCTTACTAATGGTAATAATGTTCCTAGTGGATGGGATACAGGTATGGTATAACAAAAAGTTGATAATAGTATTGTATAATTAAACAAAATTTAGTTTCTTGTAGCGTCCCCCATAAAGGAGTGAGTATTAACAGTAATCACATCTCTTTACGGGGGAATGTTACAAAGACCAATTAATAATCATTTAAAATTAATTATCATGGATAATCGTATTTATAACAGAGCTAATGCAGCTAATAGTTTACAGATTTCTATAATGGGTAAAGTTGAAGCTGTTGCAGAGTTTTCTATTCCTAATGGAATGGGTGGTAAAGAACCTTTCCTATTAAAGAATATAACCGAAGACCCAATACAAGTAGAAGTAGTTCTTGCAGGTATGGAAGAACCTATTACTACTGTTCTATATTCCGGTTGGAATGTTGAGTTAGTTAAACAAGTTAATAACGCTGTTGCTGATACATTACAATATGGGTACTAATACTGGTATAGGTATAGGTATCGGTATTCCTTTTAAAAACAATGCTCTTGGTGGAGATAAGCCTTATTTTCCACCGGAGCTTAAAGCTAGAATGATTGGTGTTTGGACTAGTTATGGTAAGAAGAATACTGATGCTGATAGGAATATTATTAAGAATAAGATTCCTAATGCAGGAGGAGATTTAGAGATTCTAAATAGTGCTTATAAATTAAATAGTGGATTCGGAGAGTACAAGGTTGATTTTTTAGATTGGACTATAAATTCACCTTTTATAAATGAAAGGACATCATTCACATTTTCGTCATTCAACGATACTAACAATGATATAATAACGGTTTATCAAAGAGTACCTGCTGTTGTACAATCTTTTAAAATAAAAACGAAATTAAGAGGTAGAGTACTATACAGATATTATGTTAATAAAGGTGATACTATTAGTGTTTCATATTATGAAGTAAAGGAAGGAATAAATATATTACCTGATTCCGTAGACCCGACATCAGTAAATGGCAAAGCAGGATTTGTATTGAAGGGACTATCTTCTATCAAGGTAGAGCAAATTCCCTCTTTCGAGGGCGCATTCGTCACCGACGGAATCAACGACCTGATTACTTCCACCAAGACTGTACAGGAGATGGGTATTACTGACGAGATAACTGTCGTTAGTATGATTCATAAAATTTCATCAGATAATAATTGGAGCAATCTAATAGGAGAATTAAAAGGAAATCATACGTTTGTTGCCAATAGAGGGATAAATACTGATAAAACAGGAATATATGGCTATACTTATAACTATAACGAGAATGCCATTGTTATAAATAATATATTAGGCGATAAGAATGATTATATAGTTAAAACTTCCACAAGTTTAGGTCTTGATAATAAGTATTATGTTACAGGTTTTACAAGTGCTGGTATCATTCAAAATATATCTCAAATAGCTTGGTATTGGACATTCATAGCTAATAGAGTTCTTACAACAGATGAAATTAATCAAGTTATTGCTTATTATAATCTTGATAGAACTCTTAGACCTGATATACTTTGTAACATAACTAAACAAGGTATTACTAATGATAATCATGCTGACTTTAATGATAAACTTATTGATTATAGTGGTAATGGTAGAGATATACAAATGTATAATCTAGCTTGGAAAGGCGGTAGTGGTATTGCAGCTAAGAAGTTTGAAACGATTAAAGATTATAATATTATTCCTGATGAAGGATTACAAGAATTAACTATCTATAATGAATTTAGTTTTAAAATTAAATCTATTAGATACGCAGATAGATATTGGGCTGTACAATCTTTAAATAAAACAGATATGTCTTATCCAGTAACAATTATTACAGATAAAGATATTATTTGGAGAAATACTTTAAATTATACTGATGCAGATGGTGTAAAAGGTAATGTAAAAAAAGAAACAAATGTTCCTGCTAATACTCCTACGCAAGTATTTATTTATGGATTCAATGACTTTGACATATCAGATGATTATACTAAAGTAAATTGTGTTGCTTATGCTACTAGAAAAGATATAACCGAATTTACAGTTACTTTTATTCCTAGTTGTAAAGGAGGATTATTACTTGACGGAGTAAATGACTTCGGGCAGTTTGTAGGAGACTTGGGATTGAAGGATTATACTTTAATTATGAATAGAGCATATAATAATCTTATTAATAATCAAGTGCCTTTAATAAGTTCTAATATAGTTGAAGATCAAACTCCATTTATAGTAGAACATTGGAATACTGGTTCTAATGCTATATCATTTAGTTATGGTGCATCACGTACTACTGATATTCCACTAGATATAAATAAAAAGATAGTATATCAGTCTACTTATTCATATATGGGATATGTTATACCTAAGGGAAATGCAATCTCCACAGGAGGTGGTATTACATTAGGTAAATTTGGTAATGGAGTACAATATTCTGCTATATGTCTTTGGTCTTTAATGCTCTTCCCTTATAGTATGTCCGAGTTCTTGATAGAGCGTCAGTTGAAGAAGCACAAGCTGGGTACGCTGTATCCGGATATGGTGGAGTTTAGACCTGTTATAAAGAGTAACGTTTTATTAGATGCTAAGCCAACATTCGTTATTCGTGGTACTAGTACTTATCTAAATGCAGGAGATTATGTTCCTGAAAATAGTCAAATATGGGTAAGTATTAAGATGAATAACATTGCCGATAGAATAACTAAGTTTACTGTTAATGGCAAAACTATTGATATTCCTGAAAATGCTTATAGTGAAGTCACATTGCAATATGGTTTCCCTTTTGTAATAGATAAGTCTCCACAAAAGATTAGCATAACTATTGAACAGGATGAAAACTACGTAAAATTTGAACCTGTTATTACAAATAATGTAGAATATGTTAGATTAGATTTTTATTTAAATAATTATCAAAAGAGAATTAATATAGGCGATTATATACCCAAAGATGCTTATCTTAGAGCCAATCTTTATCTAAAAAATAATGTTGATGAACTTACAGTATTTACATTTAACGGAGTAAATATTGGTTATAGAAGAAGTTCCGTTGATGATACGGCTTTTAATATTAACCAAATATATAATTATGATTCTCCGCAAGAAGTAGACATCACTATTGACGAGTACATCAGATACGAGGACATTGTACAACCTTATCCGGTTCTATTGAGATTCAACGATGAAAACGGCAATGAAGTATCTTGGGGAGACAAAATAAAAGTAGGTTCCAGTATTACTAGAATAGGTTCTGCCGCTGATTCTAATCTACTTCCTAATATATATAATATATTTGGATTATTATTGAATGGCAATCAAGTAACTAGTTCTAAAGTTATTGTTGAAAAAACAATGGTATTTAAGGCTAAAAGTGCTTATATATTTGATAACAACGAACCTAAATGTATCCTATCTCCTAGATTACTACGTATTCCTAATTCTAGTTATAAGATTCTAGGTCACATCCCCGATATATCCGGTCATGGCAATCATGGTAAGATAAATAATTCTGCTTATGCAGAAGGAAGCGGAGTTAATGAAGATGGTTCATACCAATTTGATGGCGTAGACGACTTTGTTACTATTCCTACTTTGTCTAGTGGAGGTAAACAGGTGTTGATGAAAGTGAATTGGAATACCATTAATAGTATTATATATGACCAAAGAGGTAGTGGAGGTTTTGCAATATATTGTTCTGATTATAATAACCCAAGTGATTCTATTACAGTTCCTGCTTATAAAGGAAGAAATGCTGCTGGTACTACATATATTGATGGTATTAGAAATGAATATATTATTGCTAGTCAATTAAGAAACGTTACTCATAATATTGTAGAAATATTAGATACTTCTTACGCAGCAGGTAATATCAATCCTATTATTGGCAAGTCGTATACGAATTCTAATTATGGTAGTTTAGCTCTCTATGACTTCATGCTCTTCGATGAAATCTCAACAGATGATAAGATTAAAGAGCTGAATGAGTATGTAGGTATTGAAGCTAAGGTAGAGTTACCTCCTTATTACTGGGATACTTATGGTAAAACCAATCTCGATGCAGATAAGGCAACTATTCAACAAAGAGGTGTAGCCATAGGTGATTATGATTTAACTAATTATAATCATGTTTACGAAGGTATGAGTGGATATAATGGCTATCCGATAATACTTAGTGGAACTAATAGGACTTATCAAGATAAAGCATCTTATGTTAATGTAGTTGAAGATGATAAGAATGTTATTAATTTAACTAGGATTTCATTTAATATAGCTGCTATATTTAGTTATGTAAAACAAAATGGAGTATTAACTAGTTATAATAAAGATATAGAATCTTTTAAGATTAAAGTAACTGGAATAGATTACTCTAGGTTTGTTATAAAATATAGTTATATCTCCGAAGCAAATGCTACTGCTAAAACTACTATGACTATTGCTTCTGATAGTATTTACGAATTGCCTAAATCGTTTGCAAGTGATGGGAGTCTAACTTCTTCTGATATTTGGATAGGAATTAACTTTACTAAACAATCAAACGATATACCTGATATAATAGAAGATGTAAATGTAACTATTGAGGTTCTTCCTGAATATGAAAATGGTCTTGTATACGATGGAGTAGAAGATTATAGCGAGAATGTTAATATTCCAATAGTTGATGATTTCACATTCTTAGTTAAAGCATCTCTACTTAAAGGATTTACTGGAAGTGGAGGTTTAATAGCTAGAAAAGGAGATGTAAAACATGTTACTAGTGGTGGATATGCTTTTGTATATTGTTTAGATTCTAGTTTAAACAAAGCCAATAGAAATAGTTATTATTCTTTTGGTAAGGCTTTACTTCCTTCAACTGGTGCTATTGACCCACCATTAATAGGATATATGACTAAGACTAGTGTTAATGGAGTAGCAACAACATTTGGTACTAATCCTGATATAAAAGGAATTAATTTTGGAGATTGGAACGGAGGACGTATGTCTATGGTAGTTTATAAATCTATACTCTATCCGAAAACCATACCATTATTGCAGATTAACTTCCTAAAGAACCTGATGGAGAAAGACGAAATAATTGATTTAACTAACCCAATATTTATAAAAAATGAATAAATGAAAATAATGCCTTATAAACTACTTAAAGTAGTTTATATAATACTTGCTATAATTGCAGTAGTTATGTATACATTAAGTTTAATATTTAATATTTAAAGATTATGATTGATTACATTGTATTTCCTGTTGCTGATATAGATGAAGAGAAGTCAGCAAAGATTGATGAACTTAATTTAGTTCCTCGTAGTAATGTTAGTAAAGACAAAGTATTGATGAAGTGCCAACATTATAAAGAAGTGTTTCCTGAAAAAGTAACTAGAACAGTTACTACTGATGAAGAAGGATTGGAAATTATTAGTATTGAATATCCTTATGAAACTTATTCTAATGAAACACTTGCTACTTTATTATCAAGTCCTGAATGGAATCCTAAAGAAGATGAGGTAATAGAAGATTCCCCCATAGAGGAGTGACATTGCTTTTATTGCTTAACTCTAAGCCCTGCTTATAACAAGTAGGGCTTTATTTTGTTCATACAATACCTAACTTTTAATAAAATTATTATGTATAGCTAAAATAGATTAATGCTCGAACTTCTTATATTATCCTTTGTTATGAGTGTATAGTAGCTGCTATAAGATATTCTTAATTTATTAATCTAAACCTTATTTATTATGCAAGTAATTGAAAAAGTTAAAGTCGTTCCCGAAGGTTATAATGGTGCAGGGATGGACGGTTATGGTCGCCGTGATGTTAACGGTAAAGCTAATGCAGGTCTTACGCTTGGTATTATCGGTACTGCTCTTGGAGCTTGGGCTTTATTTGGTAATCGTCGTTCTGCTGGTGTTCTCGGAACTGGTGCAGGTCTTATGGGAGATGGTTCTACAAACATTAATGTAGTTGGTGCAGGAATGGGAAGTGCTGGTGCTCCTACTGCTTTCCAAGCATGGAGTAAGTCTTGTGAAGATACTCTTGCTTTGCAGGGTGGTTTGTATCACTGGGCTTTAACTCAACAGAACCAACGCTTTCAAGACCGTCAGGTAATAGACAGCGAAATGTTCGGTTTGTATAAGTCACAAATTGATGCAGACTTCTTGCTGTACAAGGGAAACCGTGATAACTACGATTCTCTTAAAGCAGAGATTAGCGACCTTAAAACGCAAGTTGCTGTTAGTGCTGCTATCCGTCCTTATCAGGATAAACTTATCCAGTGCGAAATCGAAAGAGCGTTCACCGCAGGTATCAATTATGTCGATAAAAAGACTTGTAATGTTATCTATGGTGTTACTTGTCTACCTAATGAGCCTACTACAACAGGTCTTGTTGGTAGAAATGCCAATGGTTGTCTACCGTGTGGATTTACTCAAACGGCTAGTACTCCTGCTACATAATATTACTAATCAACTAAAGAATAAGTTATGTTACCTATTAATCAAGTTATACTGGGCGGAACAGACCCTTTGTTAAATACTGGAAGTCTTACCGACCAAATCCAATATTTAGAAGAACAGAAGCGACTTATTGAAGCTAGACAAAAACAGATTCAACAAGCTGCTAATGGACAACAAACTTTACAACAAGTTAGTCCTCAACAAACTGCTAAAGTAAGTGTTTGGGACTTGATTGATGCAGAGATTGAACCTCTTACTAATGAGCAAAGAAATATGCTTGCTACTAATGAAGAATATGTAGCTAACTATAATAATCTTCAATCTATGGTTCAAGCAGAAGTTCTTAATCTAGTAAGAGCTAATATTGAAAATAGTCCGGAAGGTAAAACTCTGTTAGATAATCAACTAAAGTTAGTTAAGAATCTAAAGACTAGTATAATCGAGATGTCACAAAGAGAGATGCAATTGTTCAATGCTTTTAAAGAAGCTAGTGCAAAGAATCCTTCTCTTACTTATGAAGAATTTATTAAAACTATGAAGTAATGATAGAAGTAAGTGTAGTAAAACAAAAGCTGCAAGATTACATTGTTAATCAGATAGATATTCTTGGCGAATCTAATCCAGCTATTAAGTTAGTTAAGCCTTTGGCTAAACGTGCAATTATTAATAACATTGATAGTTTTGATAAGTTTATCAATACTATTGCTAAAGACGGAAAGATTGATATTGAAGGTATAGTTGATGAGGAGATTGAAATAATCAAATCTATTCCTAACTTTGATTTTAATATTCCAGTTCTAGGTAATGGTAACATCTCTAATGGTAACATAACTCTTTCTATTCCTTTTATTAATAAAGGAATTATGTTTAACCAGTCTGATTTGGAAACATTCAGACAACTATTAACTAAGTAATATTATTATGAGAGAAGTACCATACGAGACAGACCAAGATGTTCGTGCTCGTTCTCGGAGAGACGAAATGTACGAACGAATTAATGATTTCCTTGCTCGTGGCGGTCGCGGAAGAAGTGGTCGTGGCGGACGTGGAAGAGGAATGATGAATCGTATTGGATATAAGACTTACGACAACTACGACAGGGATGAACAAAGAGGTTACGGTGAACGTCATAGATATGATGAAAGTCGAGGTTATGATGGAAGTCATGGCTACGATGAAGAAGAACGTATGCTTCTTATGCAAATGCTTGGAGTAGATGGAAACGAACGTTATAATGATTATGGTGACGAACATTTTAATAAACAGGAAGCTAAACGCACTGTTGATGAAATGTACCATGTCAAAGACGGTAAGAAATATATCGGTGAGAAATACGATATGCAGAAAGCTCACGAAGTTTGTAGTAAATTCAAAGATAAACTAGAAGAAGATATAGAAGTCGCTGATGTATATGTAGCTATTAATGCTCAATATCACGACTACTGCGAGTTATTCGAGAAGTGGTTCGGAAAAGGAAACTTTGACGAAATGATATTCGAGAGTGCTATTGCCTTTTGGTTTGACGATGTTGATTTCGGAGAAGATAAACTCTGGAAGTATTTCAACGAGTTGAAGTAATACAAGTTCTGTTATATTCCTAAAGAGAGATTACTAAATAATAGTAGTCTCTCTTTTCTTTTTAAAATAAAGTTTTATATTTGCCATGTAATATAAAACTTAATGCTTATGGGAATCTTAATGAAAGTGTTGTTTGTTGCTGTAATAGCCATTACTATTATAGCATTTGTATGGAAAGAAGCTACTAGTATTCTTCCTGCAAAAGTTGTTACCTACATAAGAGTAGGAGGTGTGTTGTTAACTATTATTCTTGGTACTTTGTTATTCTTGCTGTAATATGGACTTCGGGAATATACTTAGTGAGATTCTACGTACTACGGCTACTAGTTTTGATTTTGCGTTTGTAATCTGTGTAAATGTGCTAGCATATCTAATAATTAAACTAGTTGACAAACTTAATGGAAACAAAGTAGTAAGTACTTGGAATAAAAGAGTAATAACTCTAGTATGTGCTTTAATAATGGGAGTAATATACTTCTCATTAAAGCTAGGAGATGTTAAAGTAGTACTTAATTCTATTATTCTTAGCTTCGTATTTTGGAGCTGGATTATGAAGCCAATATTGGCGTTCTTCAATATAGACTATCGAAAGTTTATAGAAGTTGAAGATAATGAACCTAATCAATATCCAAAGTAAGTACTATTAGTAAGATTAACAAGTGAGAGTCGACTAGAGATAGTCGGCTCTTTCAGTATACACGCTCCTTTATGGGGGAATAAAAAGTATGTCCCACCTTCCTACGCTTTCATAGAAGCTCACCATAGGACTTTAATACCTTTCCTTAACTTACTATTATCCGACAGTATTGCGTGCCACCACGGGTCTTAAAATGCGTCACTTGTATAAAAATGTTTACAATGCGAATATCTGTAAGCTAGATAGCAAGCTAGATAAAAGTGCTGAATTAAAATTATTAGTAAAAGTCTTGTCGATACCAATATAATAACTATATTTGTTATAATACTAATTCAAAATAATAGTGATATGAGTTCGTTAAATCAAATTGTATCTGAAATAGCTCATGCTATTCATCAGCCGAATAACTTTACTGCGAGACGTACTATTCGTAGTGCAATTATTCATACGTTCAATGAACAGATACGTCAGACTTATCAACGTCATGCTAATGTCGATAAGATATTAATGCAAAGATACAGGATAAGTTTAATTAATGTTCCTGACGGAGATATATTCCAAACTCTTGTTAGTACTAAGTATAAAGTTAAGAGAAGTAAGGATAGAGTTCCTAGACCAGTTCGTCTTGATAACAATTTACCATTTGTTAGTGTTCGTACTGTTGGATATGATAATATGGCTATTCCATTTATTAAGGAAGCAAATGCTCAATTTTATAAAGCTCTTCCAGGAATGTGTACCAGTTTAAGTTATGATTATATCAATGGTTATTTATATGTTAATAGTAATGGTAATCCACTTATTGAACCATTAGGTCATATTATCATTGAATCTCCATTTGAGATACCTACTGAAATTCCAATTGAAACTAATGAAAAAATGGAATCAAGTATTGATAATGATGATGAATTTATTATTCCTGAAGATATGGTAGAACGTATTAAAGATGTAATCTATAAACGTAATCTACTTAATGTCGAGAGAGTAACTAATGAAGTTCCAGTTAAAGATGATATAAACCAACAACAGATAGAAGTATGAAAGTAAATGCAATAGATAGATATGACATACGTAATATGTATACACATTTTATAGAGACAAGTGAAGAGGAGTACGACCTTGTGTCTCACAATATAGTCAGATATAAATCTTTGCTTTATCGAATTAAATACTCTATTGAACAAAATAGAAATGCTGTTGAAGCCATATTTGATGTATGTGTATATAACTACTGGGAATGGAATACAGATGAGTTAGATACTAATCAAAAAATGGAGAAAGCCATAGATGAGAAGTATATTAAGTTTACGGATGTAAAACAATTAAGATATGGCAATCTTTATCGTAATCTAAAGCAATACTTTAGAGTGCTTCGTAAGATAAAAGATTGTGAGATAAGACAAGATGTATTAAAAAAGCGTAAGTTAATTACAAGAGAACAATACAAAAAGTATTGTTACCTGTTCTTTGGAGAAATAGGAAGGCAAGTATTGAGAGGAAAGATTTATAAGTTTGAGAAGAAAATAGGTTGCCTTATTATAGAAAGAGTAAAAAGAACTGAATCACATGTTACTGCTGACGGTAAAGTTATTAAGCATAGAAAACGTATTAACTTTGTAGAAACTAGAAGAAATAAAGAAGAACTTATTATTAAAGGACTTACGCCTTATAATAAAAAGAAACATCTTGAAGCTATTGCAAAAGGAGAGGAATATGACGGTGTTAAATATATATCTTATAATAATTCGGATTGGTCTTGTAGAGTTATTATGATTGACGGTGCAGTTAAGAATAGGACAGTATTTAAGTTTTGTGGTATAAATAATCACATGAATGTTACAAATGCTGAACTACTTGCAAAATGTCATAGTGTAGAAGATATAATAAATCTTGATACTGATATTAACAATCGTGTCTCTCTTATTTCTAAGTTTGACCCAAGTTATACTCAAAAATATATTAGAAACAATGAACAAAAACCTATCTTCAATAGAAACTATTATCGCAAGACTTGATAATGATTTCAATATTATGAGTAGCGATTATATACCTAGAGTTGGTGCTTGGTGTATAGATGCTATGAATGAAATGGGTATTCTTCAATATGAAGAAAAAGAAACTACTATTGAAGTTGTTGATAGAGTTGCTTATTTCCCATGTTGTATGAACGCATTTAAAGTGTATGCAGACGGGTGTGAGGTTTCCCCCATAAAGAAAGGAAGCTGTCATTGCTCTTCCGGTACTACTGAATACTTCACTCAAGACCGAGAGAAAGCTAGGGAACGAGAAAGTAAGCGTACTGTTGAAGTAGACCCTGAAAGCTACGAAGGACGTAATTACGTTTATCTTCGTGATGCCAATGCTATTCAATTAAACTTTGATACAGATGTTGTTAAAGTATCCTATCTTACAGTTAAGACTGTATATAGTGATACTTTTCATTGTAATATTCCTGTTATACCTAATAACGGAAAACTTATTGAAGCTCTTGAATGGTTTTGTATGTGGAAGTTACTAAGTAGAGGACTTAAACATCAAGTATATTCTCTACAAGGTGCTATGCCAGTTAATCCATATTTGTTATGGAGAGATTCTCGTGACAGAGCTAGAGCTTCTGTTATTAATGAAAATCAAGATACTAACGCTTATAAAGGTTGGTCGTCATTCTTTTATAATTCAACATTTAGACCAAGAGACTAATGGAGATAATTAAAGAATTAAATAAAAGTGATGCAATAGAATCTATTAAAAATGGTTCTATTACTCATTCGGTTAATATAATTGTTTCTAAAGATGGACATTCTATACAAAATGAAAACTCTTTTGAAACTGTTGTTGAATTTCCCAATGATACTAAAATAGTTGGAGCTATTCCTTGTGCTACTGAAATAGTTATATTTACTGATAAAAACGAAATATATCGTTATGATGAAAGTACTAGCGAACTAACTAAAGTAGAATCAGTATGGAAATGGGCAGGTGGAGAAGTATTTGGAACTTATACTTATAATATTTTAAAGAATCTTATAATTGCAATAAGTGAAAGAAATACTGATAATATCGTTCCACTCAAGATTATTAATCTTGATGATGCAATGGTAGAGAATGAAGATGCTTATACTTTAGATACAGCTATTCCAGTTCCTACTATATTAAAAGAATCCATTATTCAAGGAAATGCTATTAAAAGAGGGACTTATGTTTTCTATATTAGATTTGGTATTAACAATAGTGATTTTAGTCGTTGGATAGATTTAGGTGGTATATATAATATTACCAATAATATAACTAATAAGAAAATATCTTCTATAACTGTTCAAATGTCAGCATGGAAAACAGAGAATTTTATACCTACTTATTTTCTTGAAGGCGAAGGAGTTGAGAAAACTGAATTAGTTGAGAAAGCTATTCAATTAGATATTCAGATAGATAGTACTGGATTACGTAGAGTTTTCAAGTATTATCAAATTTGTTATATATGTACTTATGATGGTGGTTCAGAAGGTATTGCTTTTCCTCCTGCTGAATTAGACGAAGGAATAGTAACATATACTATTAATACAAATTCTAGCGATAAAACAACAATAGATACAGATTCTATATTGTCAGGAATGGGAAGTTTTGGTATATATAATGCTAAGACTTTATGTAATTATGGTAATCGTTTATATGTTGCTAATTTCAAAGAATCGACTACTGGAAATAAGCTAGATTATATTGATACAAGTAATATAAAAGTAGGAGTTTATGACTACGATGATAGAGAAAATGATATATATGGAGGAAAGTCTCTTCCTGTTGAAAGTGAAGTATATCGTTTCTTTATACATTATGTTCGTAAAGACGGAAGTAATACAGAAGGAATATTAATTGAAAATAGAGACGGATATGATTCTGATAGAAATCTAAAAATATATAAGATAAAACTAGGGAGTTATACCCCTACTAATCAAGTTCCTGAAATTATATATGGAGATATAACTATATATACTAAAGTATCAGAAGTTAAGCAGATGATTGAAGATGCTAGAAATAATCCTAAGTATACAGATTATACTGATAATGTTGCTAAGCATACTTTAAGTCTCATAGCAATGGCAGAAGCAGAACAAATAGATTATTATTATGTTAATCTTGACCCAATATTTAATGTTAATAGTGTAACACGTAAGACATATTGTGCTACTTATATTAATAACAGAGGAAATAAATTATTCAGAACTCCTTATTATGTTAAAGGCAATTTCTTCTTTGAAGGAATTGAAATGTATGAAGATTTTATAGGTTATTTTATAAGTTATCAAAAGATAGAAAGTATTGTTGTTGCAGAAGGAATAATAGACAGACATAGAGAAGATGTTGGAAATCTTGCTAATAACAGTCAACAACAATATGGTAATATTCAAGAATATTATAAAGGAGATGTACTACAATTCTATTCTGATGATATGTTAGTAACTAAAAATGCTAAACGTTGCAATATTGCAGTATATCTTCATTATATAGAATTTAAAATACAGAATCTTGCAAAAGGTAGTATATGGGGAGATTATAGAGATGTGTCTCAACATATATTATGGGGAGATGGTTCTAATCAATGGAATGGAAAATATAATTATACTACTGGTGATTCTAAAACTGATAGAGCTATTCATAATATTCCTATTGGTGTAAATACTGAATTACAAAATGGATTAGCAGGAATATATTATATTGTAAATCAAAGTATACCTACTTTCTATTTTACTATTGGATTAAGACCTGACCCATATAACAATAACAAAGATATTTATAAATCTGTTCCAGTTGTAAAAATGTTAAGTGTTAGTCAAGATATTTATTTTGATACTAAACCTGATAACCTTATTAGATTAGGAAAAACTAAATATGTTGATTTTAAGACTAGTCCTAAATCAAATACTTATGGTACTACTACTGAAAACTATAATGTTACTGGTGAAATAGGGTTTGGTTTAACATTAGTATATGACCGTAAAGGAGTTGTATTTGGCGGTAATTGGTGTCCTAATTATAATCCTAGTATTAGCGGTCGTCAATACTTTAATCGAAGTCGTGCTAGTGGAGAAGCGTCTGAAAATATTCCTCGTGATGTTTTACACGTTAATCAAATAAGATATTATAAATCTTTTAAGTATAGACGTTATCAAAGAGATTACGAAGCAATTCCTGCAAGTGTCGTATATACTTATAATACTCCTGAAGGTGCACAGAATATAGAAAATATTCAATTAGACCCCGCCAGTGCTTATAATTTATATAAGATACCTGAAATGTTTACAGATTATTTAAAGAGTGTTCTTATAGCTTATGACCCAAATGCTCTTTCACAAAATATTCCTGTATATGATACTTATATAAGACGAAGCGATGTTATACAATCTGAATCAGATGTAAATGCTTGGAGAAACTTTTCTCCTAGTGCTTATAAGGTTATTGCAGAAAACAAAGGAGCTATTACTAATATTGTAGGAATAGGGCTTTACTTAATTGCTCATTGTGAACATTCAATGTTTTTGTTTAATAGAGATAGTACTCTTTTAACTAAAGATAAAGATGTCCAAATGTATACTCCTGATGCTTTTGATACTAACTATCAAGAAGTATTTACTACTGAAAGAGGATATGGAGGTCTACAAGATTATAATGCTTTTATTTGTAATGAAGCCGGATATATATTCTTTGATAGAAGTAAACGAAAGTTATATAGATTTGATGAGAAAGAGCTAAATGACATTACTAATGATATTCAAGTAGTAATAGATAAGTTCGTAGAGAAGGACAGTGATATTAATATAGGAATGGATAAAGAGAATGAACGGATTCTCCTCTCCTTTACGGGGGAAAAATACATATACACATTTAGTTATTCCTTATTAAATAATAGTTGGATTTCTATGCACACTCATTATGCTAGTAACTATTATAATACTAAACAACATCTATATGCTATTAATGATTCTTCTCCAAATATATTAGCTAAAATAGATACTAATAATAGTAATAGTTTTCTTAACTATGGTAATTTTATTATTCCTATTGATAAGAATCCAATATTTACTAGAGATAATCAAGCTATTATTGATATTACTTTTAATTTAGAGTATGATACAATCAAATTACTTAATTATATTAAGTATAATATTAAAAAAGAAGATAATATTAATTATAGTGGAGATAAAATTATTATATTTACAAACAGTTGTATATCTAAGGAAACAGATGTTTCTATGATTGAACGTAACATATATAATCATAAGAAGCCGTACTATGAACAAGGACAATGGAACTATAATTACTTTAGAAATCTAATTCAAAGTGTTATTGATACATATCCTGTTGATAGAATTACTGGAAAATACTTAGTTGATATTAAAGACGGAGAAGAAGATTTAATAATATCAGATAAGGAATATTCTAATGCAAATAGTTTAATTAATGGTAAGTTTATAACAGTTAGATTTATTATTAATCAAACCGATTCTAAAGTATTACTTAGTAATATAGAATTATTTGTTAATAAATATCGTGAATAATGAAAGCAAAAAAGTTAAATGAAAGACCTAAAGCATTTATAGGTGCTTTGATTTCTGTTGGTGCTAGTGTTGCCGGTAATCTAATTGGTAAATCCCAACAAAAGAAAGCCCAAAAGCAACAGGAAGAAATAGCCCAAAAGCAAGCTGAATTTTCTGCTGCACAGCAACAAGCTCCTATATTAAGTGAAGTTCTTAATAATAATAGGAAAAACTTTAGAACTATTGGTGACGAACTTATAATGAGAAATGGTGGAAATATCCCCCGTAAAGGGGTAGTTCCTTTAGTTGCCGAAGGTGGTACTGCTATTCCTATTAAGAAAGATTCATTTCTTCTTAAAGGACGTAAACATAATACTGGCGGTATTGTTATTGGTAAAGGTAAGAACAGTATTGAAGCCGAAGGAGATGAAGTAGTCCAAATTACTCCTAAACAACTTAGAGTATTCAGTGCTCAACCAATACTTAATGGTAATAGTCCAGCTGAATTAGTTCAGAAAGGTGCTAAACCTTCTAAAGTATTTGATGCTCAAGAAAGATTTAAAGATAGAAATAATCTTAATGATGACGGTACTAAAAAGAAAAGAAATATGAGAACAATAACTGGTAAGAAAAAGTTAGGAGGATTATCTCGTAAGAAAGATTACGGTTCAGATAAGAAACCTTATCCTAGTGTTAAGTCTAAAGACTTTGCAGGCGGTGGTCGTAGTTATCCGATTCCAACTAAAGCCGATGCTCGTGATGCTCTTAGATTAGCAGGTTTACATGGTCGCTCTGATGTAAAAGCTAAAGTATATAAGAAATATCCTGAATTGAAAAATAAGAAAGCTACATTAGGAACTTTTGGAAGTTTGACTGGTGCTAATCGTAGATTGTTAGCTCTTAATCAAAATGTTCCTTCTGCTGGAATTACTGCTGGGGCAAAGATTATTAATCCTAGTGCTTCTAGTATTAAGCCTATGAATTTATCTTCTAATAATGGAAGTAAAGGTTTTAATCTATTTAAAGGAATAGATAAAGGAGAAGCTATTAGTTCAGGAATTGGAGCTTTCGGAACTTTAATTAGCGGATTACTTAATAAAGGAAGTATAGATAAAACTTCTGCTCCACAAGTTCCTGCTCCTCAATTAGTAACTCCTGCTAAGCTAAAAACTAATATTAATATTAATCCTGAATTATCTGAAAATAGAGAGAACGAATTAAGGATTAATAGATTAATAAGAGGTAATACAGGAAGTTCTGCTGCTGCTTTAGCTAGAATACAAAGCAATTCTTATCGTTCTTTATCTGAAAGAAACAAGTTACGTTCACATAAAGAAAATGTTGAAACGCAGCTTTATAATCAAGATTCTATGAATCGTCAACAAGTTGGTGCTGCAAATGCTCAACAAGTAAATGAAACTAACAGATTTAATTCTTTATCTACTATTCAAACAGCTAATGATAAAGTTCAAGCTACTGCTAATAATCGTACACAAATGATTGAAGGTGTAACTAGTGCAGTTAGAGATTATCAGTTAGGTGTAGATAAGAAACGTTCAGAAGAAAATGCTACTGCTGCTATGATGTCCGCTAATCCTGAACAAATGGAATTGTTCTTAAAACTAATGGAAAAGAATAAAGGTAGACTAGGTAATGTACGAAGTACTTTATTCAGATGTGGTGGTAAGAAAAAGATTGCTTAACTATAAATAATATAACTATGCCGATAGATATTAAGACAGCAGGTTATCAAAAGAGGGAGCGGGTTGCCGCTCCTTTAGATGTTTACAATAGTACGTTAAATACTCTACAACAGAAACATGATACTGCTATTGAAACTAGTAATCAGATTAAAACGTTTCTTGCTAATAAGCAATTAAACGAAGCTGAAAATGAATGGCTCGATAAATATTCGAGAGACGTTAATGCTCAAATAGAAGCAAGTGCTCAAGAAGGCAGTTATGCTACTGCATTAACTACTGCAAGAAGATTAGCCGGAGAAGTTGCTAGTAATCCAGGACTTATTGGTCGTGAGCGTTATCAACAAGAGTTTAAAAAGTTCCAAGATGAAGTTACTAATAGTGATGCTTATGATGGAGATGTTAAAGCTTATACATTGGAACAGAACAAATATAATTATCAAGACCAAATAGATGAAACAGGTAGAGTAATAGGTGGTAATCAATTCAAACCTAATTATCGTCCTGTTGAACAAATAGATTATAATACTTTATATCAGAAAGTATTGTCTACTGTTGGTGTTGATTCTAGTTCAGGTGAACAGTTAGTATGGGGCGATGCAGAAGGTAATCTTAAAGAAGGTCAAGGAAATATTGCTGCTGGCGATGTTCCTTATCTTAAAACTTCCGGTGGTATTCAACAGTTATCTAAGGAGAAGATACGTGCTGCATTTGAAGCTGCATTAAATGAAACTCCTGGTGCTCGTGCTTCTCTTGAACAAGACTATAAAGTAAATGTTTGGAAAGCTAATAAAGGTAATAAGAACAATCTTGTTACTAAACCTGACGGAACTATTATGTCACAGAGAGAATTTGAAGAGAACCTATTTGCTCCTAGATATGCTGCTTCTGCTTATCGTAGAGTTGAAAGTAGAATTAATCCTGAATTAGGATTTAATCTATTAGCTGCTTCTCGTAAAAATTCTGCTAAACCTAAGACTGGTAAAGAACCTGATTTACTTCCTTCTTTAGCTACTATTGGTGGTAAAGAAAAAGTAGAACCTGATACTCCTGCTAAAGTACAATCTCAATTAAATACTTTTAATGGTCAGTTATCTAATATGTTTTCTTCTTATGGAATATCTAAATCTCTTCCTTTAGATGAAGCATATAGTAAACTACGTTCAAGTATTGCTAATAATGTTACTTTATCCGATGCTGCTAAGAAACAATTATTAGATGAAGCTAATACTTATTATAGAGGAATAGCTAATGCTAATAATCGTTTAGATGCAATGAAAGGACATCTTACACAAGAAGAACAATATGCTTCGGAGTTCTTAGGTAAGAGATTAAGTAACGGAGATATGGCAGATACTAATAATCCTATGCAACTAGAATATGCTAATAGAATGAATAAGTTATTTACTGATTCTAAAGGCAATAGTTTCGATACAGTTCTAGTTAATCCTATTAACGATAGTAGTAAAGCCGTTATTATATCTAAACTTAGAACAGATATGGGACTGACTAGTAAAGATGTGTCATTTAGTAAAATAGGAGATAAAGAATATATTCGTATTAGTAAAGACGCTTATACTCGTTTAGCTCCTGAAATAGCAGATGTTCTTAAACTTAGTCCCGTAGGATTTACTACTGGTAATAATGCCCCTGAAAAATTTACTAGAAACGATGAAGTTTTCTATGGAAATAAAGTATATGGCAGTTTAACTACTATGGGTATTGCAGGATTTAGAGCAATAGGAAGAGGTGAAATAACTACTGCTAAGAGTACTAAAGATTCTCCTGCTTACGTATATGAAAAAGCTGCACAAATATCTAATGCTGCAACCGAACGTATATCTGAATCATTACCGTCTACTTATGTTGATGTTAATGTATTTGATTTACCTCCTCATATAGTTGCTACCGGTCAAGGATTTGAAGACGACCAATTAAAGAACTATAATGAAAGAGTAATGAACATGATTAGTATTGCTAATCCTGGAAGTATTGTTATTAAGAAACGTAATGCCGAAGGAGTTCTTGAACCTGTTGAAGATAGTAGAGAACGTGATGCTATTATGCAAACTATTCAAGCACAAGTTAAGAAGAAAAATATTAATAATGGTTGGTGTAGTTCTGCTTCTACTGGTGAATATGGAGTATTCTTAAATATTCCTTATACTCCTAAAACTGGAAAGAATAGTGCTAAGAATCCTGATTCTGAAATGGAAGAAAGAGTACAAAATGCAGTAGCCGGAGACTATATGATTACAGGTGCTATTCTTAATGATGAAATAGAAAGATTCAAATCTTTACCTGCCGTTAAAGCAATGGATACTCTTAATTCTATTAAATATAATAACGCACTTAAAAGGAATTATCGTTTATCTGATGCTGAATTTGGAGATGGAACATATTCTGCTGTTACTAATGGTGATAGTTTCTATCAAATATTAGACGCTAATGATGAACCGGTAATTAAGATTACAGAAGGTGAGTTATTCCAACGTATGTTTCAGAATAATCAAGCTGATGCTATTCTTGCTCCTGTTAAAGAGGATATAAATCTTATTAGTGCAAGAAATGGTTCTATTGCAAATTCCCCCATAGAAGAGCAACAAGTGATTGCTCGTCCGCTTATGCAGAAGGCTATGATAATGGCAGGTGCTACTGGTAATCTAAATGAATTAGATATAGATACTAAGAGGCAAGTATTTCAATTCTTTAATCGAATGTATTCTAGTCTTACAGGTGAAACTCCTAGTCAAGTTATACTTAATCAAATGAACGACTTAATGAAGTAAGCGTATGCCAAACATGTTTGATAATATATCAGTAGAAAAAGCTCCACTAACTAGTGGGGCTAATTCTGTTAATATGGCTAATGATGTTCCTACTGTTACTAAATATAAACCTGATGTTGCTGCACAGGGTGACTTTATGTTTCGTAATCTTACAGGTAAAGAAGTGTTTACTGGTACAGAGGAAGATTATCATTCATTAGCTAAGTATGGTGCTGAACCTAATAGATATCAAAGTAGAGAAGAATTAGAAACTCTACGTGCTAAGAATCAATCAGCTTGGAAACAGTCAGGTAATGCTTTAGGACAAACTATTGGTACTGTTATTGGTGATACTGTTGGAGGTATGGGTATGCTAATAGATTTAGCTACTGCCGGATTATGGGATGATAAACCTTTTAGTAATCCTATTACAAGAGCTGGTGATACTATATCTGATTATGTTCGTGACGATTTATTTCCTATATATCGTGAGAACCCTGATAAAGCATTTGATATGAATGACTTTTCAGGTTGGTTCTTTAGTCAAGTTCCTAGTATTGCTAGTTCTCTGTCTTTAATGATTCCTGGCACTCTTTTAACTAAAGGAGTTGGAGCTGTTGGTAAAGGAGTTGCAGCATTAGGACGTAGTAGTTCTAAAGTAAGTCGTACAATGAATTGGGCAAAGAAGGCTACTAAATTAGATAATGTATATCGTGCTAATAGATTAAAAATATTAGCTAATGACGGTATTACAGCTATTGGTATGCGTTTAGGTGAGAATTATCAAGAAGCTCGTGGTGTTGCAGAACAGATAGAAGGTGAAGCATTGTCTCTATTTACTGGAATGTCTGACGAAGAGTTTCAGAATTGGTTAGATAATAATCCCGATATTGCAAATGAAACTAAAGGTAGAACTAAAGAAGAAGCCGCTCTTATAGTTGCAGATAAGGCAGCTATGCGTAACTTTGGTTATAACGCAGGTAACGTATTCTTTGATTTCATGCAGTTACGTGCTGTTAATAAAGCAATAGGACAAGTCAATCGTGCTATTACTCCACGTATTCGTTATTCACAGAATCAAGCTCTTGATAGAATAGCTTCTACTGGAATTGAATCTACTAGTCAAACACTTGGACAGGCAGCTAAAGGAACTATTAAAGATTTCGCAGGAAAGATAAATAGACTTATTAATTCTAGTGAGAATCTTTTGTTATCTGAATTATCAGAAGGTATTGAAGAAGCAATAAACTACGTAGGTCAAGAAGAAGGTACTTTATACGGTCGTTATTTATTAGGTCAAGCTGGACAATATAATGGTGCTGTTTCTATGGATAGAATAGAGAAGTACTTACAGAATCCTCAATTATATAATGCTGCACTTTGGGGAGTTATTGGCGGTATTACTTTTGGCGGTACTATGTCAGCCATTAATAATCGTAAAGGTGGTAATGTAGAAGAGAAACAACGTATTGCTGAAATAAATGGTCGTGAACAGGTATTCAATGAGTATGCTCGTCAAATGCAGATTATTGATAATGGTGAAAATCCATATCAAATAGAACGTGATGCTAATGGTAATCCTATTACTTATTTAGATGACGGTACTGTTAGTCAAGACCCAACAGTTGGCACTACTCGTTATGCTAAGATTAGTCCCGAAGAACAAGAAGATTTACGTGCTGCTGCTAAAGAGAAGTTTACTACTACTCTTACTTTAAATGCTATTCGTTCAGGTAATTATGAACTACTTGAAGATTATATTGAAGACCCTAGACTAAAGAAGAAACTAGTTGATTCAGGTCTTGTAGATGATGCTGAATACGATAGAGATACGCAAGAATTAAAGAAAACTATGCGTACTGTTCTTGATAGATACGTTAATTATTCTACTGCATTACGAAGTGCTAATATTGATGATGCTTTACTAGATGTTGCTATATCAGAGAATATAGTTAATGCACAAGAAGCGGACTTATTAAATAAACGAGTAGAAAGACTTAATACTATTCAATCTCAATTAGAGAATAGTATACCGGCTATTAATGAAGTTCTTGACCCAATGGCTAAGAATCGTATGCAATTAGGTATATTAGAACAGTATCGTAGAGAAGTAATGTCTACTTATAATAGTTTAAAGAATAGTAAAAATCCTTTAGATAGAGCACAAGCTAGTCAATATCTTGATTTATCACGAGTAATCGAATCTAAGGTTACAGACTTACGAAGAGGTTTAAGTCCTATGGAAAGTTTGTTCCTAGATAATGTTCGTAGTGTAGAGAATATTGCATTAGGAATAGAAGGTAGCGAAAAACAGAATAACTTAATCAAGAAACAAATAGAAGAACTTGATGAAAATGATGTGGCTCTGTTTAAACAGGCAGGTAAAGACTTTAGTCTTGGTACTCTTGCTAAACAAGTTCGTAATATTAATTCAGAGTATATGGATAATATGGGACAGATACTTCTTGATGAAATTCGTAGAGATAATTATCGTTCTCGTATTATTACTACTAATGAACAAGCTAAGGAATTTGAAGATACTCGTAAGAAAGAATTAGAAGATGCAGCTAAGAATCTAGTTAAGTCAGCAAAGAAGAATCTTAATGACTTTGTTAATATGGCTAATGAAGAAGAGCTTGGTAATCTTGAGAAAGCACTAGATAATGCGTTTACTGATGAAGAAAGTCAGAATACTAGCAATAAGAGTTTATCTAATGCTGTTAGTATTTTAACTAATTCAGAGAATGGTAAGAAAGATATAGCGTCTTTAAGAGAAGCTATTACTAAGAGAAGAAATAGTCTTGCTGCACAAAGTCAGGCACAGCAACAGAATGGGAATAATCAGCGACAAGACTCCTCTACGGGGGAAGCGAGGAGCGAAGCGACGAGGCAAGAAGAACCAGAGGTTAAGCCTATTCCAAAACCTAAACCAAAGACTGCTAAAGAGAAGAAGTTAAAAGAGACATTAGATAAAGTAGTATCTAAAGCTAATTCAGGTGTTGTAAATAAAGCTAATATTAATAACTTAGAATTTACAATAGTAAAACCTTTTGCTAGTTTAGGAGATGTTAGTAGAAAACCAGTTAAAGTAAGTGCAATAGACGTACGTGTTAGTAAATTTGGCAATGTTAGTATTGATGGAATGGATGCCAAAGGTAATATCATTGCTGATGTTACTATTGATGAACTAAATGCCGCTATTGCTATCGGAGATATTACTTATGTAGATACTAGTAAATCTGATGAATCTGCTCCTTCCGATACTAACGTTCTTGAATCATCTATATCTGATAATGACTTAGAAGGTCAACGCCAACGTATAGAAGAGATAAATCTAATTATTGATTTATATAATCAGATACAAGGTAATCAAATAGAAGGTAAGACATTTACTAGTCTTAATGATATGATGGTTTATTTACAACAGTTGAATCCTAAAGCTGTTAATTTGTATAATGATATTAAGATTCTAGCCAATCGTCAAATAGTAGACGGTAAGATAGTTAATGTTGATGAAGAGATTAAAACTCCTTCTGATATTATACAAGAAGCAAGTAAGACTTTAGATAAAGCTGTTGCAGAGAATAGACAGAATACTAAAGATAATGGTTACTTCTTTAATCTAGTTAATCTAAATGATAGTAAGGTTTACTCTCGTATTGGTCAGTTAAGGACTAATGATACAGTAAGCGTAGAACTAGATGAAAACGGTAATCTTATTGTTAAGTCTCGTGGAATTAAAATAGGTGAGTTTCCTAAGATTGGTTATAATAATGGTAATGTTGAAGTTATGAATCAAGGTTGGAGATATACTGTTAGAAACGATAGCATAGATTTCATAACTCAACTTCAATCTATTATTGCTAGTGAAGAGCCTAGTGCTAAAGAATTTGTACAACTTCTTAATAATATACGTCGACTATATCGTGTTCGTAATAACCCTGAAGTTGAAGGAACATTCGGACATCAGCTTAATGCTCTACAAGAGAATGGTCATTGGCAAAATCTAACTAGTTTATTCGGTGATACTCAAACTAATCTATTAGATAGGATTAAACATCTTAATAATATCATATTCTTTAATAACGCTCTTAATGTTAATCAGTCTAACTTTAGTACCATTGTTAATGAATCGTTGACTAATTGGATGAATAAACTCAAGAAGTCTTATACTGACATTAATAACTTAAAGTCCTCTATTAGTAATACTAAGTCTAAGAAGAAACGTCTAGTTGTTGGTCGTACAAGTTCAGGTAGTGTTATTTATGCTAGAGATAAACGAGGTAATCCTATATATCGTAAGTTTGGAGACGTAGCTACTAGCGAAGCTACTGACGGTTATCGTCTAGTAGTAGGCGTTGATGGAGGAGTAGCCGATATTAAATCTAATAGTATTATCGCTGCTAGTCGTATTCCTAGAGGAGTAGTTGGTATGACTATTAAAGATTCGGAAGGTAGACTTATTGCAGTTACTAGCCGTGAGAATACTATGAGTAATAGTGAAACAGAAGCTACTGAATATACTAAGAGGTTTAATGAAGGATTAGATAAATTATTCCATTCATTAGTAGATGCTACTCTACAAGGTAATACTGACTTACATCAACAACTATTAGATGAAATATCTAAGTATGTAGGTAAGCAAAAAGCCCTTTATGGTTATGAAGTTGTAGGTCGTGCATTTCGTCCTCTTAATAAGATTGGAGCTACTATTTACTTTAATGTTGCTGATAGAAATGTAGCATTTGCTATACCTGGTGAAACTAAACCTAGAAGGCTTATGGCTCGTATGCCTAATGGTTTTGTTCCTACTAATAATCATGGTAACTTTAGTACTATGATGGAAGGAGTATATGCTACGCTTACCCGTAATGTTATTAATTCAGCTATTCGTGGTGAATCTAATTTGTTTAGAATGGTAGATGGTAAACTACAAGCTAAGATACCTAATATACTTCAAGATGAATGGATGGACACAGGTTATAGTAGTTATGAAGAATTTGTAGCTAAAGACGGAGTACTAGTTACTGACTTAGGTAATGTTACTGATAGTAAAGGTAATATCATTAGTAACTTTAATTATGTAGGAGATGTATATAATCGTAATATCACTCTTATGAATCCTAGTCGCAATGCTAGTCGTACTGACGCGGCTAACGCCGCTACTTCCCCCATAAAGGAGCAACAAACTGTGTCTCCCGTAGTTGTACCTGACCCACTTGCTAGTCAAGACAGTACTCCTCAAGTAGGTACTCTTATGGAAGTTGCACAAGCTAATACTACTAATCCTAATCTATTATCTGTTGTTTCGGCATTAGAATCTGCTGGTATTGCTCTTAATCCTGATATTGAAATAGTAGGTGAAAAAGGTAGATTTGCAGGAATAGTTGCTGGTGGTAATACTATTACTCTTACTAATAGATTCGATACTCTTGAACCTGAACGTAGAGTACTCACTCTTATACATGAAGGTGTTCATTATCTACTTAATGATGAACGTGCTAATATAGAGCAATCATTTGGTGACCTATATGATAAGTTTAGTAGTTTCATTAATCAGGATTCTGCTTTAGTAGAAGAATACGGAAGATTCTTAAATAGTAGTAAACCTAGAGCTGTTGCTATTGAAGAGTTTGTAGTCGAAGCTATTACTAATCGTACATTTGCTAGATTACTAGCTAGAATTAAGTATGATTCTAATCCTACTACTGAATCAAATAACCTGTTTACTAAAATAGTAGATGCTTTAGTAGAATTAATAGGTAAGATAGGACAAATAGATAATACATTACTTGGAGAAGTTCGTAATCGTTTATCTACTATTGGATTAGAAACTAGTGATACAGCTAGTACTTCTACTGTTACTCATGACGATACTTTTGATAGAGCAGAGAAAGATGTTAGTGTTCCTACTGATAATATATTTGATATTCCTGATATAGACTTAGATTTAGATAGTAGTATAAGTGATAACTACCGTCAAGTCGATAATTTCGATAGTCTGATTGAGGGATTGAATAATCGACAAAAGGCTATTGTGACGCATTTGTTTGACACTGGTGAGCTTAGTTTTGTATGTAGTTAAGTAAGATAAGCCTAGAGACGAAAGTCCGGCAGAGAGCCTTAGAATGAGCCATTTTAAGCGCATCTGCCGGACTTTTATATTTTCTTTATCTTACTATCACGACAGCATATAAAATGCGAAATTCGGCAGGAATTTGCGGTCTACGGGCATCCGTCCGCCTTCGTAACGTGCGGTTTTCGTCCGTCTAATGAATCTATTTGATAGTATTGATAATAATGTTATCTTTGATAATGTTAGTAATAACTTAATTAATAATATAAAGTGTATGAGTTGTATTCCTAGTAACCCTAAATTAGATAAGCTATTACCGCTTACTAATAATGATGTTAGAAAATCTACTGAATACCTTGCTACTATCGAAGACAATAGTTTTCGTGATTGGTATAAAGAAAAGACTGGTAGAGATTTTAATGATGAGAATATTGATACTAATACTGTTAATGCTATAATAGCATATAATAACAGAGAGACTATCAATACTAAAGATTATGTTCAGAACGTTCGTACTTCACGGACTGGTGTATTTGGTAATGACATAGCGAAAGAAGACCACGCTATTAATATTCTTGCTACTATTTATTTAAAGAGTCAAGGAAGTATTCGTAAAGCTCTTGCTAATAAAAAACGTAAGGGTGAAAGCGAAGTAATAAAGGATAAAGCCGGTAATGAGTTAAGTCCTCAATCCGCTATAAAGCTGACTATGATTACTTATCTTAATAGACATCTGAAAGAGAATGATAAAAAACTTACTCAGGAACAAAAGGCTTATGTAGGTACTATTATTCGTAATCTTTACGATGGTGGTAATTATAATCGTAATGAGTTATTTGATATAGTAATTAACTCACCGGAAGTAGTTAGTCTTAGCAAAGAGTTTGGCATAGATACTAATGAAGACTATGAAGCTAGCGATGATGTTAAAGAAGATAGTGAACAGAACTCTCGTCAAGATGACCAAGAAACTATTGCTGCTCTTCGTGCTGATTGGTCTGAATTATCTGACCAACGAAAAGATATAGATAAAAATGTTAGCAAAGAAGTAAAAGAATGGTTTGCTCGTTTACCTAAAACAAATAGTAATAGTTTTATAAATGAACAACCTGATACTTCTAATAATACTTATTCAGGCATGGCTGAAAGTGCTACTTTTTCTAGTTCTTTTAAAGCTATTAATAACTATGGTAATTTCTCTAGTGTTGAAGCTATGGTAGAAAGTTTCCATACTATTGCTGCAAGATTTAAAGAAGTATCTCATTTAGAATATGCTGCACGTTTACTAGAAGACGAAGCTAATGTTCAAATGAGAAATAAGATATTTACTCAACTAAAACAATCTATTTGGGAACGTAATGAAGTAGTTTATAGTCAAGACGGTTCTAATGTGGTTACTAAGAATCGTAATACTTTTCCTAAACTTAATCTACAAAACAAAATACTTAATAGTTTCGATTCACTTATTCACAATCCTTCTATTATGGCTAATGATATTGCCGTATTAGACGAACTTAAAAACAGATTATCTACACTAAAAAATTCTAACACAAATGAAATCCAAGAAATTACGGAGCAAATTGCTGCAATTTTTAATAAGTATAACTTCGGCATCAATAGACAGGGTGTTGTTAACTACGTTCGTAACTTCGGTGATAACCAACTTTCTAATATCTCTTCTATTGTCGATGATTTGCTAGAGTTCAATAAAGTAGTAGGTAAGGCGACTAATCTATTAAAGATAGATAGTGAAGCACAACGTATCTATTATGCAGGTGAATATGCTAAAACTAAAGAGAATGAAGAATATGTAGTAGTTCCATTTGATAAGTCTCAACTACAATATAAAGGCGGTTATGCTAATAATATAGCTAATCGTATATCTAATAGATTTAAAGATTATCAGATAGTAGATTCTGAATTTAATAGTATTAATGCAGAGAACAATCTAGTTAGTGATATTCTAAAAAACAACTATATAAGTAAGTTCTTTGAAAGAATTAACGATAATCGTTATAATGATAATCCTGTTAATAATACCGAACTACGTGATTACTTAGTTAAATTTACTAATATTCCTCAATATAGATATAGTAATATTCTTATTGAGAAAACTTTGTCTAATGGAAAGATAGTCCCAGGTTTACTTCGTCTTACAGATACTGGTTATGAACTAACTGAATATTATCGTGAATTTGGTGCACAATTATATAACGGAGTTAGTAACGAAGTAACAGGAAAGGCTAAATCTTATAAAGATATTAATGCTCTTGAGTGGGATATTATTACGCTTAATGAATACGCTAATAATGGTGACAATTATGAGATGACTAAAGGAGTTAAGAAATCTAAGTTCTTTACTCAAACTCCTTCTGATGCACCTAAGACTTTCGTATTTAATAGTTATAAGTTAGATTATACTGGACTATTTAATGCTAACAGCTCTATTAATCGTGGACATCCTATATATGTAGCTTATGCTAATATTTATGCTAAAGAACTTGCAGAAATGGCGCAAGCTATTAACTTCTTATTTGAGACAACTGTTGAGAATGGAGTAGTAACTATCGTATCTGATGAAAATGGTAAACCTAAGATAAAAGAAGAGTTTAAAGACTTACGTAAATCAGAAGCTAGACTTAATTATCATTATCGTAAAGGTATTCTTGATGGCAATGGTAGACCTACTGGTAATGTATTTAAATTTAGAAGTCTACTTATTGATAAAGTTAAGAATCTTAGTAGATATAATAGTGAGACAGCCAAAAATGTAGATATGAATTGGTTGTTCGAGGGAGGTGACGTATTCTCACTCCTTTATGGGGGAAAGAATAGTGAAATATCACTAATACAAGATGAGAACGGAGAGTACAATATTAGACTTACTGGCGAGCTTCGTAATTCTGTATATAATTATATAGATAGTTATATTAATTATAGAATACAAGAAGCTATTACTAAATACAGTTCTGATAAAGAATTTGTAGATAAGTATAAGAACGCTAGTCAAGAATCATTCAATGCTTTCATTGCTGAAATGGTTCTTAACTATGAGATTCAATATAATAATCTAAATGATATGTTCTTCGGAGATGAAGCATATTATAAAGATTCTCGTGATACTATTAAACGTAATAAAGAATACCAAGCCGGAGGATTAGCTTATGCAGGTTATGACTTATACAATGTACAGAAACATTTGGGAGATATAGTAGTTTCTCCTAATAAGACTATTAGTGTAGATAGTAGTTTTAAATATATTACTCTTGAAGATGTTCAAAGCAAAGGCGGAGTTATTGAAGATTTAAAGAAACAATTAAAGATAGCTAAAGTATCTAAAGAGACAGAAGCATTTGTACTTAAACAGTTTGCTAAAGATAAATCAGAAGTAACTGATGCTCAATCGTTCATAACATTAGACGAATTTGTTCGTAGAATGTATCTACGTGGCGAGTATGATAATTATAAAGACTTAATTGAAGCTCTTTATGATGAAAGTAAACCTATTGATAATGTTAAGTTAGAAGAATTATCTAAGAAAATACAAGTTCAAAAGAACTTCTATTATGATTTAGAAATAGATAATGATGCTAAATTAGCTAATCCTATTCAGATTAAAAATGCTGAATTTGTACTCATACCTAGATTTTTAGGTAATAGTGAACTTGGTTTACTTGCTAAATATATGACTGATAATAATATTGGTCAGGTAAACTTTACTACTACCGAAAAGGCTACAACTAATAGAGTATTAGAGTTTTGGGATGCTCATGGAAAATTCCCCTCTAAAGAAAGGTTGAAACGGTTTAACGAGGACATCCAAACTAAGTATAAAACTGGTTGGTATTCTAATCTATATACGCAACAAGATATTCCACAACACATGGACGGTGAGAATAAAGCTGGATTGCAGATAGTTAAGAAACTAATTGATAATATTGGTAACACTCCCGAAGGTCAATCTCTTATTAAAGATTTCTTTGATAACTTTACTGCTAATATTCAAGATAGTTTTAAAGATGCTGCTTCTCGTATTGGTGTAGAGATTGATGCCAAAGGTAATGTAGTATATGAAGGTAATCAAGCTAAGATAGATAATAATCAATTTATATCTCTTATTAAGGATGAGTTAACTCGTAGAGGATTAGACAGTAATTATCGCAAGTATGCTGAAATAAATCCTGAAACTGGATTGCCTTATATGCCTGCTTGGACTAATCTAGTTCGTAGCAAGATAGAAAATATTGTAAATAGTATATTTACTAATCGTGTTACTCGACAAGTACTTCCAGGATTTCATGCTAGTCAAGTTTCAGATATTGGTATGACCGAACTATCAGGTCGTAGTGATTTAAGAGATTTGATGCAATCTAGAGTAGAAGAGAAACACGGTTATTCTCTTGGTCGTAAACTAACGTATCATAAAGACGGTAATCAGATAGTAGAGATATTGTTACCTAAATGGATGGTAAAGGCTTATAATACTTATGATGCAGAAGGTAATCTAATTAAAGAAGTTACTCTTGAAGATTTACAGTCTGCTGGACTCGATACTATGATTGGTTATCGTATTCCAACAGAAGGTAAACAATCAGTAGCAGTAATGAAAGTTGTAGGTTTATTAGATGAATCTCAAGGTTCTACTATTGTTGTTCCTGATGAATGGGTATTACAGACTGGTGCTGACTTTGATATTGATAGTATCTATGGTATTTATCATACTGCTACATTTGATAAGAATGGTAAACCACAGAAAGTTGAATATATAGAAGGAGAAGATGATGCAGCAGTAAATAGAAGATATAATAATTATCTATTTAATAATCTAAGCAGAGAGAATATTCAAGATGCTAGAGATATTGCAATAGATTTAAGTCAAGAAGGACTTAGTTATGCAGAAGCCTATGAATCAGCTATTACTAAATATGCTGAACAAGGCGGACTTTATTCTAAAGAAGAATTTAGTAAACTAACAGTAGCTCAACAAAATACTCGTGATGCTCGTAACAATAAAATAGTAGATACATTTATTAATATAATGAATCTACCAGTATCTATTGGTGAGAACTTATCGTCTAGTAATTTTGAAGATATTAAAGCTGCAAAGAGTAATATCTTTGAAGGTTTGTCAGAGACTTATCGTAATATTAATTCAGTAATTGCTCAAAATTGGTATCGTGATGCTAATATGTCCGGTGCACGTCTTAAAGCTATTTCTGTTAATCGTGACAACTTTGCCTCTATTGGTAATAAAGCTAAGACTATTATTGACGGTGCTCATGGTGGTTTTAGGTTTGTATATACATATAATACAGAGAAAGAAGCCAAAGACGCTCAAGCAAAATTAAGAAAACGTTTCAGAGACGTAACTAGAAGTGGAAAAGAAGTAATGGTAGACCATAATCAGTTAGGTTGGAGTTACGATAATCTTAATATAGATAATCGTTTAATTACTCCTTACTCTTCTGAAACTACTGCACTTATTCTTGATGGTGTAAAAGAAGGTGGTGTACCTAATGTTGATTTATATACTTTCGATGTATATAAGTCTATTGTTGATTGTGGTGCAAACTATGAAACTTCTATCTTATTCGTTAATCAACCTGTAATAACCGAACTTATTGCTAGACAAAATGCTAATGATAATGTATTTGGTGAAACTGGATTTAATCCACTTATAGGATTGAGACGAGATATGTATATAAGATTGGCTAAGACTGTTGGTATTCCAGCTAATAGTATTACTAAGAAAACTCGTCTTAAAGATGTTAAAGCAATGCTTGAAGCTAGAGGAATAACTATCAATGAAGATGAATTACTCGAAGAAGGAATACGAGTAACTGAATTAAGAGAACATCTTAAAGATGATGTAGAAAGTACTAGCTATAATAATACAGATAATCTTATATATCAGATTAAAGCATTAAGGGCATTTGAATATTTCAAAGAGATAGGTGACCAAATCAATACTAACATGATGGTTATTACTAGTGATAAGTTTGGTGCTGGTAAATCTGCTAACGAAATTGATAATGTAATTAATCGTATTACTGATATTAAGAATAACAATATTGCTCGTATTAAGAAAGGTAATCCTGTTCTTAAAGCTGTTACAGAAGAAGGTAATAAATATCTTATAGATGCTATTTATCCTAAGATTAGTTTCAATACTATTAACGATATTAATCAGGATGATTCAGAATCAGCATATCCTTCTTTATATTATCAACTGAAGTATAGCTGTATAGCTACTGAAAAGATTATTCGTGATAGTGAAATATTCAAAACTCAAACTCCACAGTTCCGTGAGTTAGTTAGTAAGTTCGATGTTCGTAATCTACAAACTATTCAACAGTTAGAGAGTTTCATAATTAATATGAGTCAAGCACAATCTAATTTTGTTAATACTAATAGATTTATAACTAGAAGCGATAATGAGTTTATTCCTAGTTATAATTTGAATCTTATTAGTAGTCAACAGAATACTCGTGCTAGATTATATGGTTATACTGATGTAGTAGGTAGCTTCGATATGTCTGATATGTCTGAAAAGAATGTAGAAGCATTTATGAAGTTGTCTCCTGCAAATAAAGTAGTATTGATTCAAAGATATACTTCGGATGATAATCTATTTAAAAATCTAAATGTGGAGTATAAAGGTCGTCGCAATAGTTATGATAGAATATCTATTATTGATAGTACTATATCTACTGAATCTCAATATCAGATGTTTCGTAATGCTTGGCATAGTAATAATCCTTTCGTTAAACTTACAGCTATGGACCTAGTAAGATATTCTATGGTAGTAGAAGGTTATAAGTTTAAAGGTGGAACAGTTAGTAAGATTATTCCTGTTGAGCTTTTATATGGACAGGATACTGGTATTGATTCTGATAATGGAGTTTCAACAGCTACTAATATTATTAATGATTCAGACAAAGCTATTAATAGTATGATTCAATACGGTAGTGAAACAGGAACCTATGAAAGACTTAGTAATGATGATAAGGCAATAGAAAAATTACGTGACTTATTCTTTAGAACTAATCCTAATAATCCTGATGTACTTACATTTGAGAATAAGAAGTACAAAGAATCTAATAAGATAGTATTCAATAGACTTGGTGTAGGTATGCTTAGTTTTAAAGAAGCACAAGAACGCAGAATGATTACTGGTAGTGAAGATAATCGTAAATATCGTCATTATGCTAAGACTAATGATAATAATAAAGTTCTACGTTTATATAAGCTAGTATATGATAATGATGTTGTATATATGCTTCCTACTAATCCTTTGGAACAGAACGAAATTGGAGAAGTTAGTGTTAATCCTGATAATAATAGAATGTATCTTCCTTTAGATATACTGGAAGAAGTTTCTATTCGTCAGCACGACCCTGCATTTATTAATTCTATTAATATAGCTATGAACTCTGATATTCGTAAGTTTGTAGTTCTTCCTAAGGTATTTGAAGTTGGTGCTAGTTTATTAATTGAAGAAGCATTTCCTAATAGTACAGTCTTGACTTCCCCCATAAAGGAGCAACAAGTTGATACTTCTCGTAGATACATTATTGCTTCTACCGATAACCAAGTCATACTTGATACTATTGAATCTCTTGAAGCTGCTGGTATTACTAATTATGTTGTTGTAGCTCCTAATATGAATTATGGTAATATTCGTAGATTTATTAATGAACGTAATAATTCCGATATTGCAGCTAGGAGATTACAATCAGCTATGACTAAATTAGAAGCTAACGAAGTTCAACTTAGAAAGAAGAAATCAGATAATTCTGAATCTCCTTATTATGCACAACTTAAAGCTAGTATTAATCAGACTATCAATGATGTAAATGTTAACGGTGTTGGATTTGTTCCTGTTCTACAAACAGTTGTAGATAATACAGGTTTTAGAGCAGGTGGTTACTTTAGATACGAAAAAGAAGGAGAAGTTTATATTGTTACTAATTTAGGTAGATTAACTAGTAAATCAGTAAGTCTTACTCCTGATTATATGTATAGTAAGAAAGTAACTATCAATAGTATTGCTCAATTACAATTCCCTAGACGTAATGCTATTACTCAAGTAGTTAAAGAAAATGCTAGATTAGATAAGTTTGCTAATAATAATATTATTCGTGTTCAGACAGAATCAGATTTCATTAATGAGGATATACTTGAATCTGCATTAGTAGATAACGATAGAGAAATCAATGATTATATTTCTCGTGTCATTGAAAGTGTTGAACGCAGTAATGCTAATGTTGAAGAAGCAGCTCTTAATGATGCGTTTCGTTCATTTGCAGCTATTGATTTACGTTCTAATACAGCTACTAAGTTAAATGATAACTTACGTGAACAAGCGTTGAGAATTATCAATGGTTATACTAATAGACGTATTGATGATTTCTTATTTGATATACATAACTTCTTTACTACTTATGTTACTAATCCTGACGGAACTTATAAGTTAGATGAAAATGGTAACAAGATAGTTCAAGAGAAATGGAGTATAACTAATAAGAAGTTATTCGACCGTATGTTAGAGGACGAAACATTACGTACTCGTTATGAAATGTTCCTAGATGATATTAATAGATTTGTAGAAGACTATTCTATTATTGAAGCTATTCAACCTTATAATATTGATGAAGCTTATACTGTAAGTGAGACAGAAGAAGAAATCGAAGGTTTACGTAGAACTAATGATATGCTTAAACAGATTAAGGATAAGTTCAAACGTATCAAAGACTTAGATAATGTAGTTAAACGTAGTACTAAGATGTACTTCGATAGTTACATTACTAGTCTTTCTAGTGACCCTCGTGTACAATCTAATATGCTTAGTATTACAGAAGCATTTGAAGATGAAAACTTCTTCCAGTTTTGGTTGGCTGATAGTCAAGAAACACATATACCAATAGTTCAAATAGTTCTTAAACAAATGATGAATCAGTTAAGAGCTAGTGAAATAGAAGCTAGAGACAAAAAGATAGCGTTTACTTCGGCAATATCGGCTATCATTGAGGACGCAAAAAACAACGGTATAGACGTGTCTCTGAACGATATTTTGGACGAAAATGGCAATCTTTTGCTGCCGTATAATGAAACGTTCACTGAAAAATTAAGGTCGCTAAAAGAGGCTGTAAAGCTGGCACAAATCGAAGACCCAAATGGTCGAGACGGTTTAATATATAAGAAAGCTAAAGATGAGTTAGAGAAGTTCTTAATAGATAATGTAGAACGTGAATACGTTAAAGAGATGTATCAAGAGTACTACAATACAAACCAGTTACTTAATAAATACCCTGAAACTTATGTTAAGTTAATGAAGCTATTGCATGAAGAAGGAGATATATTAAGTACAATGATTGACAATGATTATAGTACTCTTACTGTTCAAAATGAAAGACGTCTTAACGAGATTCAAAGTGAACTTACTGAAATGCGTGCTGTTATTGATGTTGACGGTAATTACAAAGAGAATTATTATGAAGCTAATGCAGTTAATAATTATCTATTGTCTCGTCGTCAACTTAATAATAAGTATAAAGAGAACAGACCCAAGGATGCTTTTACTATTCGTTATAAACAAGCTATTGAAGGACTTCAATACCCTGAAACATCTGAAACTTATCGAGAATCAGCTGAATGGCTTAAAGCTAATACCGACTATAAGTTAAAAGGTGAGTTCTTAGATGAGTTAAAGAAGGCTTATATGGATACTCGTGCTGGCAATCCTTTTGATAGTTTTGTTCGTACTATGGCATACGGTAAGTATGATGAAACAGGTGTTATTGATGGTACTAAGTTTACAGAAGTGCAAATAGCTAACTTAAAGAAACATCAAGAGCAAATGTTTGCCGCAGCTGTTGGTAGAGTTAAGCCAAATGAAGAACAAGCTCAAAAGTGGTTAGATGAGCATATAAGTTATATCAATACTGTATATTACGAAGCCATGTATGTAGCTATGAACAAAATGGGTAAAGTAGTATTTGATAAATGGTATAACGAGAATCATGTACTTAATCCTATTACTAAAGAATATGAACCGTTGCCTATTTGGAGACAAATGGTAGTTAAGGATGAAGCTAACAACATGGAATATAGTGCTAAATACAAATGGTTAGAAACTAAAGTTAAAGAGCAGTATAAGAATCCTAACTATGATGAAGTTAAGTTACAACCTTCTACTAATAAATATCGTAATGATAAGTATTACGGAATGAATAACTATCAGCAACAACTATATAATGAAGTAGATAATCTACTTAATAGTCTTGTTAAAGATAAACGTAGTCGTGCTTATATTAATCGTGGTTATTTACCTAATCAAGCTGTTGAACAACCTCATCAAGGTTTTACTGATTATTGGCAAGACTTTAAACGTAGTCATGGTTGGTATGATACTCCTAATAAGTCTGATATAGAGCTTAATCTATATAAAAGATTTAGTAACGCTCCTATGTTACATAGTTTATCAGAGATTAAACTTCTTCCTATTCGTGAGAAACAAGAAGGTGAAACTACTGATGAATATCTGGCTTATGTTCGTGAAACTCAAGCTAAGAATAATGAGTTACGTAAGCAAAGAGCACAGGAAAATGCAGAACGTAATAATCCTAATGTTCTTGAAAGACTTAATTCATTTATAGATAGTATGTATAACTTTAATACTCGTAATGATATAGCTAGATTAGCTAAGATTACTAGTAATCAATTACGTAATATGGATATTATTAAGAGAAATCCTAATGATAAACTTATGGATAATAGATTACTTAGTAGAATTACTGGTAAACAAGAAATACGTACTACTAAGAGTGATGATTCAAATATAGTTAAACACTTCGAGAATCAAGTTCGTAAGTTAGTATTTAATGAATTTGAAATGGATGAAGGTACTCGTTCTAAAGTATCTCGTGTTATGCGTAATATGGTATCTAGTAAGTTTATGATGTTAAATATTACTGGTGGTATTGCTAACGTTCTATACGGTAAGACACAGATACAAATGGAAATGGCTGCCGGACAATTCTTTAAATACAAAGACTTCCGTAAAGGTGAGAACGAATGGATGCAGAATATAGGTAGTTATTTAGCTGATGCTTATAATGAAACTACTAATAACGAAACTAATGCTGTTATTAGATTATTCAATGTTATTGAATCTGATATGGTAACAGAACGTTATGGTAAAGGTAACAATCCTATGGGTAAATTAGAAAACCTGTTGTTTATCCAACAAACCGCAGGTGAACATTATATGCAGAACGCTACATTGTTAGCTATGCTTCATTCTCATAGAGTTGTTGCTGTTAATGGTAAGAATAAAGTAATGTCATTTGAACAGTTTGCTATGGGACTTAGAGAAGAAGCATTGCTTAAAGTTCTTCGTAAGAATAATCCTGAATTAGTTACTAAATATGAAACATTCAGAGATAAAGTGCTTGAATCATATATTGAGAAAGAACGTTATGTTAAGTTTAAAGCCGATATAATAACTGACTTCTTACGTTCTGTTCCTAAAGAGATAAGAGAAGAGTTTAAAGCTACCTATAAAGAAGATACTAAAGAAGAAAGAACTAAGTTTGAGAATCACCCTTCTTTTAGAGAAAGTCTTATCTTGAAGAACGGTGTTGCTACTCTTAAACCTGACAGTGGTCTTACTAATGATGATATTGCAGCTTTTCGTAATAAGGTTATATCAGTTAATCATCAAATACATGGTATCTATGATAAGATTGGTGCTAATCAATTACAACAATCTTGGTGGGGAGCTTTACTAATGCAGTTCCATAAACACTTAGTTCCTGGATTCCAAAAACGTTTTGGTTATCGTTTAGGTCACTTTGACGGTATATATAATGAAACTAGAGAATCTATTAGTAAAGGAACTTATGTTAGTTTAGGTGAGTTTATAGCAATGCCATTTAAGAAATACTACGAACTTAATGATAGTAACGAACTTCAAGCTGTTCGTACTCTTCAAGGAATTGCTAAAGGTTATGTAGATTTTGTAGCTAATCTTACTACTTATTATAACATTCTTCCTGAATATGATAAAGCCAATATTCGTAGGTGCTTAGGTGAATGGATAGCTATTACTAAGGCAGTAGCACTATTTGTAGTAGGAAAATTAATGCTAGATGACGATGATGATTCTACACAAGTAGCCGACTATATCCTATATAGTGCTGACCGTCTAATGTCTGAAACTATTCAATATACTCCATGGGGAATAGCTAATGAAGGTAAGAAACTATATAGTCAACCAGTAGCCGCATTAAGTATTGCATCTGATAATCTTAAATTACTGGAAGCCTGTTGTAGTTATATTATTACTGGTAATCCTGATGATTTATATTATAATTCAGGTACTTATTCAGGTGAGAATAAACTTAAAGTTAATATAATGAAACAGATACCATTAGTTAATCAAATTATAAAACATCAAAGACTTGGTGCTAATAATAGTTACTATAAAGTACGTAGTAGTCCGTTTAGTGGTTTAGGTCAAGTTGTTGCTAATATGATTACTGATGAAGATGAAGAATAACTAACTACTTAATATTACAACTCATAGGAAAGCCCGAACTGCTCGTGAGAGTAATTCGGGCTAATTTATATACTTAAAAAAGTTTGTAATTTTTAGCTATTTATTAGAATACAGTTTGATATATTCAGATATGAATCTATTTCTATCTCCCATAAACATCATATTATGATTAATGATATAAATATTATTTTTATCATTAACAGCTTTAGCAATAAAATTAGCATTTATAAGTTGTTGAATACCGTCATTTATTCTAGGTTGACTAACAGATAGTTCTCTTGAAATTTTAGTCTGATTTAATACTATCCAATTAGAATCGAACTTAATATTTCTATAAATATAATTCAACATAGATAAACCATGAGTTTTTAAATATCTTAGATTAGACATTCCATCAAAGTATAATTGCATAAAACTACCAGTATATCTTACTTTTTCATCTTTGATTAGAACAATATCTACTCCATACTTATTAGCTATATGTTGAAGTTCATCAAAAGCATTATTGCTATAATCTTTTGGATTAATATTGAAAGGAAATATAGTAGGTTTAATAAGACTACTATCAGCATTACTATTAGTCTCCATATATATGTGTTAATTAATTGTTAATATCGCCAAATTTATACAGTTTTGCGTATAAAACCAAGCAATTTCACTACTATTTTATACAGTTTTGCGTATAATTTGAATCATCTAACTAATTGATAATCAATGAATTAACATAAAATTAACACTATAATAAGATAAAGACTTCTTATATAATATAGATTTATCATTTAGATATGCAAATATACTATTAAATTTTTAATTAACTTAGCTTTACTATATCTCGCTCGCCTATCGGCTCGCTTTCTTCCCCCATAAAGGAGCTGGTTCACCGATAACTCCATTCCTTTATGGGGGATTTAGCGAGCTTTGCGAGCGTAGGCAAGTCCAGCAATACAATTATCCCTAGTACGTTGGTTTTATCCAAGTACAGTTTAAAAAAAAGAACTATCAACAGTATTGCTACTATTAATAGTTCTAAGTTCATTTACTTTCTTTAATATCTTTCTTTGCTCTTGCATATCCTTTGATATAACCTTCAACAAAGCGATTAGTACATAATCTTCTAATATCTAAAGAACAAGGATTATAATTACACTTTCCACAATGTTTACTTAATCCGTCTGATTGATAGGCTTTTACTTTAACGCTTATTCTTTTTGTCATAATATTATAAAATAAGAGTACTAATATTACTACTAGTACTCTTAATAATGTATAACTAAAAACTGGTTATTTACAATATTGTATTTGTTTTCACGCTTGTTTTATAGTTGCTCTCTATTTGTTTAAGTTTGAGATAAACTTTATTACGAGCTTTAAGTTGTGGTAAACAACTAACATATCGCATAGCTTTGCGAATCTGTTTAATCATGTACTTCTCCGACTTCATCTTTTATTTCTTCTTTTGGTTCAACATAAGGATTCCAAGTATTCATAAACTGATTAAGTTCGACTACAACTTTTTCTCGGTTATAAACATCATTATTAGCATCGGGAGTTATATCTTCAAGAACAACATGAAGAGTATTACTACCGTTCTTGTCTTGCATACGAGCTAGACTATTACACTGATATACCTTATATGGTATTTTAGGATTTACTACTTTAGAATTATTTCCATAAGTTTCTATGGATAATACATTATTTAATTTAAGCATACTTTTTAGTCTTAAATAAGTTCTTTGAAATCAACGCCAGCTCTTGTAAGACGAGAAAGAAGAGTATCAGAATAGTTTCTCATAGACGTAAGCTGACAAGCCATATCATTTCTCTCTTCTGCATCAAGTTTCTTAAAGAAAGGATTGCCATTAATAAATTTATTAAGTTTACCAATCTTATCGTTAAGCTCTTCATATTCTGTAATTACTCTTTGAATATGAGGAGGATATTTACTTTCTTTAGGTTTAACATTAATACCGTATTTAGCCCATTGAAGAACAAAACCAAGATGTGCCCAAAGGTCATTAACAACTTCTTCCATAGCATATTGTTTGCCAAGTTCCTCACTATAATTCTTTGGGTCAACACAAGAAGAATGACGAACAGTATCGAAACCACTACGAGTATGAGCATTAACAACAGTAGTCTTTTCTCCTATTGTTGTAACATCTACATCTGTAATAAAGTTCTCAACATCTTCTTTTAGAATCTTAGTACCGTCATTATTATCTGAAAGAGGATAATACGCAGCATCAGCTACATCTTTCGGTGTCCAACTTTTATATCCATCTGGATAAGTAACTTCATAACCCATATCATCAGGATGAGCATTACCTATTTTATAACCAGTTGATAGAGCCATACTAGCTCTCATTGGTTGAAGTTCAACCATTTTAATTCCAATTGCTTTCATAATTTAATCTTTTATAGCTTTAAAATTAAGAATAAAACTTTCACAACTACGACAGAACTTTTGTCGCTTATCATTAACATAGAGAAAGGCATCATACCAATCTCCGTTAAGAGGATTCTTACTTTTAATCTTAGTAATAAGAGTATAAATATTACCAGTTTTGATATGTTTGAATTTATACCCTTTATTTCTAAGTATTAAGGCTTGAACAAATGACTTTAATTCAATCTCTTCCATTATTTACCAGTATGTCCAAATCCACCTACACCACGTTCAGTAGAACCAAGCTCTTCAAGAGTTTCAACTTCATCCCAAGTAATCTTCTCACGACGACGAACAAGAAGTTGACAAACACGGTCACCTTCTTTATAAGGACATCCTTCTACTTTACGTAATTTATCAAATTGTAATCTCGCATTAACAATAAAACTATAAGCATCTGGATTTTCAGCACTTTTTATAATACTATTAAATGCTCTTCCAAAACCATTAATAACCCTTATTAAACTACGAGCAGTACGATTCTTGAAAATAATAAGAAGTTCACCTCTATAACCCATTGAGGAGTTGTTAACCATAAGGCTCTT
>UMFI01030860.1_pt1 | contig 51353 bp, 44 predicted proteins | sample 1964951 | NCBI WGS metagenome assembly UMFI01 (sample SAMEA4836040, study PRJEB28245) | human gut metagenome | biome: gut microbiome; material: fecal sample | place: Denmark | collected 2008 | reverse complement strand
AACTCCAAAATTCTGGGCAGCCAGATCAATATGGATATTCGCTGCATGAGCCAATGGCGACATATCTCCCGGACCATGCCATGCTGTCTTTACTCCAAACTGCTCTGCAAAGATCTGAAGCTTTCTTGCCGGGGTAATTCCACCAACCTGACTGATATGAACCCGGATGTAATCAATCAAATGCTCTGCTATTAAAGTTTTCCATTCCACTGGATTGTTAAACAACTCCCCTTCTGCAATAGGGATACACGTTTGATTCCGCAGCTGTCTAAGCCACTCTGTCTGCTCGATGGACACCGGATCCTCTAAGAAAAACAGATCGTATGGCTCTAACAGACGTGCCAGACGAATCGCTTCCACAGGTGCAATCCGTTCGTGCACATCATGCACAAGATTCATTTCATAACCGATTTTATTTCGTATCCCCTCAAAAAGTTTTACTGTATTTTTGATATAAGACTTTGAATCCAGATAAATTCCCGGCTTTGCGCCTTCCGGGGCGGAAGAAGGTGTTTCGCCATAAGAATCTCCGCCATACCCTCCGCACTGACAGCGAATTGTCTGAATTCCCATTTCTTTAAATCTGAGAATATTTTCACACAGCTCCTCCAGATCTCTTCCATCAGCGTGGCGATAAACAGGAATTCCTTCACGGCACTTACCGCCGAAAAGCTGATATACTGGCATTCCCGCCATCTTTCCCTTGATATCCCACAATGCCATATCTACTCCTGATATTGCATTGTTTTCAATGGGACCATTTCTCCAATATCCATTCTGATGCATCAGCTGCCATAATTCTTCAATATTTTCTGCATCACGTCCCTTCAGCAATGGATCCAGATATTCCTCCACCAACGTTTTTACTGCAAGATGCCGATATGCAAAGGTTGCACACCCCAATCCATATAATCCCGGCTGATTGGTTTCCACTTTTACAACCACAAGATTGATTCCTTCTGGTGCTGTACAGATTACCCGGACTTTTTCGATCTTTACTGCCATTTTTTACCTCCTGTTATCTTGTTGGACGTCTGACAACTTTACATATTTTTTTGCGGCTACATTCTCTCTGTAGCCGCTATCTTGTCTGACAAGTTATGTTTCTATTATAACGCATTTGTGCTACTTGTCAATATATTATTATTACTTTTTCTATTCCAATCTCACTTTTGCCTTTTTATACATAAATCAAAGTGTACTTTTGTGCATATTTACCTGTCTTCTATTTTGTTAATTGCATTTTGAAGATGTTCATACATAATTTCTCTTGCTTTATCAGCTTTTCCCTGTTCAATCGCTTTCATAATCAGTGTGTGATAATAAAGCCCATCACGGTATCCAAACAGTTCGTTCATCTGACTATGATTTTTACGTGTTTCTTCAAACACTTTCAGCAAGGCTTTATCTAAAAGAGGATTCCTGCTGGCTTTGCTGATTATCTCATGAAATCTTATGTCCGCTGTAACGAATTCTTCTCTTTTTCCTTCATTTTCAGACATTTTCTGCAAACATTCCTGTAATTCCCCGATCAATTGAGGGGTTGCATATTTAGCTGCCAAGTAGCATGCTTCACTTTCCAGGATTCTCCTGAATTCCAATACCTTTTCAATATTTTTACAGTCTTCAGCTGTGATTTTTCCTTCTCCTGCTGTACGATCATCTATCTGATCATCTAACAGAAAGGTTCCTTTTCCATGCTGTGATTCCAGAATTCCGCATCCAACCAGATACTGTATTGCTGTCCGTATGCTGGCGCGGCTCACTCCTAAGGTTTCTTTTAATTGATTTTCTGATGGAATCTTTTCTCCAACAATCCAATTTCCTGAATTAATATTTTCTTTAAAATACTCCACAATTTGTTCTGTTATATTTGAATGGGATATCATTCTATCATCTCCTTGTCTGACAACCTAAAATAATTATAACAGATCACACCATATTGTCAAATAGCTGTCATAAGAAATTCCATCAAAGTGATTATTATCCTTCTGTTTCTCCCAACCTTTCTTCTGCGTTAAGCACCTGTTTCCTGACAAAAACAGGGCAGAAACTTCTGTTTTCCTTCCGTTTTCTGCCCTGTCATAAAAAATTCTATCTATTTTTTTTATAATTAAAATCCGGAATCTGATGCCATCTCTCTTTAAAATAATGAGCAGCCAGCTTGGGTTTTCTGTCTCTGGTGAACAGCCCCTTTTTATTTCCCTGCACTCTGAGAAGTCCCTGGCTGGTAGCAAAATCTGCAAAGTTCCATGCCTGCTCTCCCACTACAAAATCGTAATCATCAAATACTCTGTGATTCATTTTATAATATTCTACCTGATACTCCTCTGTATACATGACCGGAGTGGTATCATGAAATCCCATAACCGTATCTGCACCATATTCCGTGAAAATTACCGGAAGGCCATACTCTTTCCACTGCTCCAGCTCCTGTCTTAATGCTTCCTCCGGTCCTTCCAGATCCGGCGCTCCATAATACCAGCCATAATACCGGTTCAGACAGATCACATCGCTGAGTTTTGCCGAAACATCTGTCTTTGGTCCTCCTCCCATCTGCACACTTACCAGAGTACAGGGGCGCTTCTGAGGATCCAGCTTACGGGCCAGCTCATATAATGGGGCAAAATATTCATAAGCTCCTTCCGAATAAGAATCTGGCTCATTGGCAATACTCCACATTACCACGCATGCATGGTTCTTATCCCGCGCAATCAGATCCCTGATTACTTCTTTGTGGTGTTCCTGTGTCTGAACCCCATGTTCTTTATCAAAGGTACTGATCTTCTGTCCCTGGAAATTAGCTCCTCCGCCAAAACCCAGATTCACTCCCACTGCTGTTGTTTCATCAATCACAACAATTCCTTCCTGATCACAGAGACGCATCATCTCCTCACTGTAGGGATAATGACTGGTTCGGAAGCTGTTAGCTCCCTGCCATTTCATCAGGGAAATATCCTTTGTATTCATGGGAAGGTTAATGCCCCTGCCGTTGGGGAAGGTATCCTCATGTTTTCCATATCCCTTAAAATAAAACGGCTTTTCATTAATCAGGAATTTCGTTCCTTCAATACGAACCGTGCGGATTCCATAGGGAAGGGTATATACGTCCTGTCCAAATGTAACCCTGATATCATACAGATATGCATTCAACGGCTGCCAGAGCTTTGCATTTTCAATAACCATTATGCCATTTTCGCCGTATGCATCTGCAACTCTTTCACCATTTCTATCAAATACTTCCACATGACACGTTCCACTTCCTTCTGTATCAATATTGTAATTCAGGAAGGCCGTTTTCTCTTTTACATCTGCCGTTACTGTAATATCATTAATATGATCTTTAGGTGTTGTATAAATTCTGACCGGACGGATAATACCGCAATAATTGAAAAAGTCAAAATTAGGATTATTAAGTGGTTTCTTAGGCCCTTTTCCCTCAAATCCGGGAAGTCCGCCGCTTAAAATATTGCTCTTTCCTCCTACCGGAAGCGTGGTATAATCAATAACATTATTCACTGCTACCGTAAGGAGACACTCTCCTTTTCCTGCATAATCTGTGATTTCAACTTCAAATGGAAGGAAACCGCCTTTATGCCTGCAGATAAGTTCTCCATTCAGATATACGGCTGCTTCATGAGCCACTGCATCAAAACGCAGCATCACTCTCTGGTTATTCATGAATTCGGGAACTGAAATATTTCTCTGATAAAATACCCAGCCATAGTGATCTCTGAAATCAGCACCTTCCTTTAAGTCATTGTAGGCTGCCGGAACTGGCATTGTCATAGGCTCTTCCAGAGGTTTTTTAAACCATTCTTCCTCAAACCCGCTTCCGTTGTCCAGTTTGAAATCCCAGACGCCGTTTAGATCATTTAATGTTCTGGATGGTGTTAATACGGGATATAACATATTATTCTCCTCTCTTTTCTTTTAAGATTTTTGTATTATATTCTACCTGCCTCCGGTTCAATGGATACAGGAATTTCAAAGCTAATACCAGCAGCGCAAAACCAATTGCCGGTACCATACAGGTGATATCATAAATTCTGTCCACAACATCTGGATCAAAGGCTGTTGCTGCAGAATAACCTGCCAGTGTTAAAAGTCCGCCTGTGAGCCCGGAAGAAGCCGCCTGCCCAAGCTTTCTTGCAAACGAATAAATTGCATATATAGTCCCATCTGAACGTTTTCCGGTTCGTACTTCTGTATCATCAATTACGTCCGTAATCATTGCCCAGCATACCAGTGTGAATATGGCACTTCCCAGATAGGACACCAGATAAAATCCCACATGAACCCATACATTATCTGTATGGACAAAAAATGCAATTAGAAGTGTAATTGCCCCCACCGCAGCTCCTGCCTGAGCCAGCTCCTTTTTCCCATATTTTCCGGAAATTTTTGCAATAACCGTAGAAAGCGCCAGTGTAATAATTGTTCCTCCCATACCGGCAACAGACATCGCCTCTCTATTTCCGAAATAATTAGGATAAACAAAATTTGCCATTCCCCCAAGTGTGAGCTGAGAAAGCAAAAGCAGAAGTGCGGATACAACAATCCCGATTAACGCTTTGTTGGAAACCGTTGTCCGAATTAATTCACCCATAGAAAACTTTTCTGCAGTGTTTTCCATTTTGACCCGTTCCGTTGTCATATGATAACAGAGCATATAACAAACCACAGCTCCTATGGAACAAAAAAGAGCAGCAACCATCATTCGTTCTCCTGAAAATACGGTATTTCCCTGAGCATCTTCGTAATATACCACAAGAGGAAGAATGACTCCAATTATGGTATTGGCCAGAGTAGCACCTATCGTCCGAAAGCTGGATAGCGACGTTCTTTCCTTAGGATCTGCAGTAATCGCAGAAGCCATGGAACCATACGGAATATTGATTCCAGTATAACAAATACTCCCCCAGAGTAAATAGGTAAAAAACATCCAGAACACTTTAAATCCCATTGGCATATCTTTAAACCATACTGCATACATTAAAAATGAGGCCAGTGCTACCGGTCCGCACATTCTTCTCAGCCACGGAGCAAATTTTCCTTTTTTTCCAGGTTTGCTCCTGTCGCATATCTGCCCCATTGTCACATCTGTAAATGCATCGACAATTCTGGCCAGCATCATCATAGTTCCCACCAGCGCAGCTGAAACCCCCATGACGTCTGTGTAAAATTTCATGAGAAACATGGATGAAAGCAGAAATGTAAAATCATTTCCAAAATCGCCAAACATATATCCCAGACGATCCTTCATCCCAAATGGCGCTGCTTTTTTCTCCTCACCGTACATTTTTGTCCTCCTCCTGACTGTTTTCTGTATGTGAAAAGTGTACACCCTATATCCTATTTTTTCTATTATGATATTTTGTTTTTATATAATTTTATTTGTTTTATATTGAATTATAGTAAATATTATTATATTATACATAAATATCATACCTATATTAAGTGAGGTGTATTTATGAATCAGACAGAACTTTTAGATCTTGCGAGAAACTTTTTTGAAGAAATGCGCATTCCAACACATTTTTTAGATGCTCCCTACGAATGGAGGGATGAATATGATCTTGGGCTTCGCCGCAGCATTCTTAAGGAAAACTTCCATACTGCCTCTGCGTTTTTTCAGCCAGAAACAGATTTTCACAGTAAAAACCAGATTTATGTTATAACCGATCTGTTTCACTGCCGTTATTTATGTCTTCCAGTTCATCATGAAGGAAACAGACGGGTGCTTCTTATCGGGCCATTTTCTACAGAGGAAATCACTTTTCGCTTTGTGCATACTCTGTCTGATACACTTCGTATTCCCGATATCCATTTTGAATTTTTATCACAGTATTACAGCTCTCTTCCTATACTCAGAGATAAAAACTGCCTGCGCAGTATTTTAGTCTGTCTGTGCAGCCGTCTTTATGGAAGCAACTATGAGATCTTAGCTCAAACTTACACGGAAGCTCCGCCTTTGGAATATGAATCCATCTCTTCAACCGCTAATCAACAGGTGATTAAAACACTCGAATTCCGTTACGAAACCGAGCAAACAATTATGAATGCCATATCTCGTGGAGATTATAATACCGCAAAAACTACTTTTACAAACAAAGGCTTTACAGATGTCCCCCAACGTTTCAACGACACCATAAGGGACAAAAAAAATTATCTGATCGTCTTTAATACTCTGTGCCGCAAAGCAGCCCAGTATGGAGGAGTTCATCCGTTTTATCTTGATGAACTTTCCTCTCGTTTTGCCGTTCAGATTGAAAATATGCATAACGTTTCCAAACTAAATTCCATGCTTGGAGAAATGATCTACAAATACTGTTTATTAGTGCAAAATCACTCGCCTCAGGACTATTCTCCTCTGGTTCAAAAGGCTGTGGACTTCATCTGCCTTAATATACAAAATTCCATAAATCTTAGTCAGATTGCCGATTTTCTCTCCGTAAATAAGTGCTACCTTTCTTCTGTTTTTAAACGGGAAACCGGTTCTACTATTACAGAATACATCACTGAACGAAGGATTCGTCATGCCCTCTATCTGCTGAATACCACAGATGATCCTATTCAGGAGATCGCTATCGCCTGCGGAATACCTGACCTGAGCTATTTCACAAAAATATTCCGGCAAAACAGGGGAATGACCCCCTGTCAATACCGGAAAACGATTAAAAGGGATATGACTGTAAAATAACCTTATTTCTTACGGCATAACCATACTTCCCTGGTTTGCTTTTAATTCCAGAACATGATCTGCGCGCTTCTCAGACCGCAGAAAAAGCTGGTGCCCTTTTTTTCTTAACTAGCAGACAATGGCAACCATGCAAAAAACTTATAGGAAGAATTATTTTTCCTCAGTCTAATGAATTTTGCAAAGAACGATTAAGACTTGATAACAGCAGGATTTTCTAGAAGATGCTTGATATTAGGCATCGAATGGAAGAAAAAAGAATTGCAGCCGTAATGCAAAACTGATTGCTCGGTATTTTACTTATTAGCAGTTTTGTGAGCCAACGACAGAAGCTTACTTGTGAGCTTCTCCGCCTGCGGCGGGTCGCTTCTGCGACAAAATTCTCTTCCGCCCCATGGCGATCCTCGCGGAGCGTTTTTATGTCATAGGACGCACTTTCCTATGACATAAAAAAACATGCCTTCTTTATCGAAAACATGTCACTCTAACGCTTTTATAAGCTAAAACTATACCGTTGTAAATATCAAGCAGGGGAAGAGGGGCTCGAACCCCCATCTACGGTTTTGGAGACCGCTGCTCTACCATTGAACTATTCCCCTGGATTGTGAAGCGTTTCTGATGTGTCACTCACAACGATAGTTATAATATCATATCTATAAGAATCTGTCAACAGCTATTTCAATATTTTTTTAAATTTTGCAAAAATATATTCAATTCGTAACGGTTCAGGACGGAGCCATCTTCTTATCCGGCTTTTCCACCGTCCTGAATCCTTACTTTTCTTTCCTGTTACAGCAGTGCGATTGCTTCCCGGACGCTGCTGACTCCGTACAGCTTGATTCGATGATCCGGCTTCATTTTATCCAGGCACACTTTGGGAAGGATACAGGCTTCAAAGCCCAGCTTCACCGCCTCATGGATCCGCTGTTCTGCCATGGATACCGCCCGCACCTCTCCGGATAAGCCTACCTCACCAAAAATCATGGTTTTGGGATTTACAGGCCTGTCCTTTAGGCTGGATACCAGAGCCATAACAATCGCCAGATCCAGAGCCGGTTCACTCATCTTCAGTCCGCCCGCAATATTCACATACGCATCGTAACGTGACATTTCATAGCGGCATCGCTTCTCCAGAACTGCCATGAGAAGATTCACCCGGTTATAATCTGTTCCGGCAGCAGTCCGCCTCGGCATACCAAAATTGGTCTGTGTTACCAGTGCCTGAACCTCTAAAAGAACCGGGCGGGTTCCCTCAATGGAACAGGCCACCACCGCTCCGGAGGCATCCTCCGGACGGCCGCTGAGCAGGTATTCCGAAGGATTCTTTACCTCCTCCAGCCCCTTCTCCTGCATTTCAAAAACACCTATCTCATTGGTGGAACCAAACCTGTTTTTGACCCCGCGGAGAATCCGGTAGGAGGCATTGCGCTCTCCTTCAAAATAAAGCACCGTATCCACCATATGCTCTAAAACCCTGGGGCCAGCTACAACGCCTTCCTTGGTCACATGTCCCACGATAAATACCGTTATGCCCATTCCTTTGGCAATCTGCATCAGAATACTGGTGGATTCTCTCACCTGGCTGACACTGCCTGGCGCAGAGGACACATCCTCCCGAAACATCGTCTGGATGGAATCAATGATAACAACCTCAGGAGAGGCATTGCGAATCGCCTCCTCAATCGTGTCCAGATTGGTTTCACACAGAAACAGCAGATCTCCCGTAATCGTTCCGATTCGGCTTGCCCGCAGCTTAATCTGTTTTAAGGATTCCTCTCCGGATATATACAAAACACGGCGGCCGGCGGCCGCCAGATTCCGGCATACCTGTAAAAGCAAAGTGGATTTTCCAATACCGGGATCGCCTCCAACTAAAACCAGGGAGCCGGACACAATGCCGCTCCCCAGTACGCGATCCAACTCCTGATATCCGGTTGGAATCCGATCCTGCTCTTCTAAGGAAACCTGGTCAAGACGCACAGGCGTTGGCTGTTCCCCAACGCCCCGGCGGACAGCCGAAGCGCTTCCAAAAGCCCGCCCCGGCGCTGTTTCCCGTTTGCCCACCGGCTCCTCTACCATGGTATTCCACTGTCTGCAGGCCGGACACTGCCCCATCCATTTGCTGGATTCATAACCGCACTCTTTACAGAAAAATGCAGTTGATTTTGCCTTCGCCATATGTATTCCTCTACCGCTTTACAACCTTTACCCGGCAGGCAGCGCCTTCATTTAACTCAACGCTTACAACCAGCTTACCGCTCATATTGGTTTTCATTCCGCCTACTGCCACATCATCTACATAAACCTCATATTCTGTGTCATCCTCCAGCTGAATGGTGATCTGAGCATCTCTGTCACCTTCTACGGTAAACTCTACCCCGTCCGGATTTACAGAAAAATGGTCAGCCACAGTTCCGGGAACGGACTCATAGACAAACAGTCCGTTCCTTTCCAGCTTGGTAATTTCGTGAAAGGTTTTAATCTTATATAAATCTCCTGCATGCTCAAAATCCTGCAGCTTGGATTTTGTCTCCAGTTTGTAGTTTCCAAAGCTGATGGTTCCGTCCGCCTCAGAGCGGATTAAAGAATCAATTACCGGCATAGATTTGCCCTCCTGTATTTTAATTTCTTAGTAACGATTCAGGACGGCGGAAGATGCCCGTTCCTGAACAGTTACATTTTTTATTGCATTGTACTGCCTGTGATTACCTGTTTAGTATAACTCACTCCGCGTGAAAAGACCAGTCATTTTCCTGCTTCTGAGGCAAAAAACTTAAGTCCATCCTCTCCCCGTTCTACACGAACCTGGTCTCCGGCTGCAACTGTTCCGTCGAGAACCGCTTCTGCCAGCTTATCCTCCAGATAATTCTGAATTGCCCTGCGCAGCGGTCTTGCGCCGTACTTTTCATCGTATCCCTTTTCCACAAGAAATGCCTTTGCCTCCTCGCTGACAGAAAGACTCAGATTCATCTGGCGTTCTGTTCTCTTTCCAATTCCGGCCAGCATAATGTTCACAATCTCTTTCATATGCTCCTGATTCAGCTGGTGGAATACAATAATCTCATCAATTCGGTTGAGGAATTCCGGCTTGAACATCCGTTTTACTTCCTCCATAACCCGATCCTTCATGAATTTATACCGTTCTCCTGCATCATCGTTGGATGCAAAGCCCAGCCGCTTCGGAGACACAATATTTTCTGCCCCTGCATTGGATGTCATAATAATTACAGTATTTTTAAAATCAATCTTTCTGCCCTGGGCATCCGTAATGTGTCCGTCATCCAGAACCTGAAGAAGAATGTTAAATACATCAGGATGCGCCTTCTCCACCTCATCAAACAGGATAACAGAATAAGGATTGCGGCGAACCTTTTCGCTGAGCTGTCCGCCCTCCTCATAGCCCACATATCCTGGCGGAGAACCAATCATCTTGGAGACACTGTGCTTCTCCATATATTCGGACATATCTACCCGAATCAGAGCATTCTCTGTTCCAAACATCGCCTCTGCCAAAGCCTTGCAAAGCTCTGTCTTTCCAACTCCGGTTGGTCCAAGGAATAAGAAGGAACCAATGGGACGCTTCGGATCCTTTAAGCCTACCCGGCCTCTGCGGATTGCGCGGGAGACAGCTGTCACTGCCTCCTCCTGGCCTACTACCCTTCCGTGAAGAATTGACTCCAGCATTTTCAGCCGCTCAGATTCCTCCTGCTCCAGCTTGCGCACAGGAATTCTCGTCCATCCGGAAACCACATCTGCAATTTCTCCCTCATCAACAATCAGCTTGCGGGAAGCCTTTTCCTTCTGCCATTTTGTCCGGATCCGATCAATCTTTTCCCGTTTCTTTTCCTGTTTTTTCTTCAGCTCACCAGCCTTTTCGTAGGCCTCTGTCTTAATTGCCTCTTCCTTCTGCTGTTCCAGCTTCTGAATATCCTGCTCCAGTGTTTTAATCTCCGCAGGCTCCACATAAGCAGTCAGACGCACTCTGGATGATGCCTCGTCAATCAGATCAATCGCTTTATCTGGAAGAAAGCGATCATTAATATAGCGCGCAGACAGCCTTACTGCTGCAGTCAGGGCCTGATCAGTAATCGTTACCTTGTGATGCTCCTCATACCGCGGCCTCAGGCCCTTTAAAATCTGAATAGACTGCTCCTCTCCCGGCTCCTCCACCATAACAGGCTGGAACCGGCGCTCCAGAGCCGCATCCTTTTCGATATATTTCCGGTATTCCTCAATGGTTGTTGCGCCAATCAGCTGAATCTCTCCCCGTGCCAGGGACGGCTTTAAAATATTGGACGCATCAATGGCTCCTTCTGCACCTCCTGCGCCGATGATTGTGTGAATCTCGTCAATAAATAAAAGCACCTCGCCGTCCTGAGTCACTTCGGAAATCACCTTTTTAATCCGCTCTTCAAATTCGCCCCGGTACTTGGAGCCTGCTACCATTCCTGACAGATCCAGGGTCAAAACTCGTTTTTCTGCAATAATTTCCGGCACATTTCCCCCTGCAATCAGCTGGGCCAGACCTTCCACTACTGCTGTTTTTCCCACCCCTGGCTCACCAATCAGACAGGGATTGTTTTTCGTGCGACGGCTTAAAATCTGGATAAGCCTCTGGATTTCCTGTTCTCTTCCAATCACCGGATCCAGCCGGTTTTCCCTGGCAAGTGCTGTCAGATCACGGCTGTAGCTGTCCAGAGTCGGCGTTGCTGTTCTTCCAGCGGCTTTTCCTCCCTGCAGTTCTTCCTTTTCTGCCGGAGCGTCCTCTCCCATAGCAGAAAGCAGATCCAGGTAGATTTTCTGGATACTGATTCCCATGGTATTCAGAAGGCGGACTGCCACACAGTCACTTTCCCGAATCATGGAGATCAAGAGATGCTCGGTTCCGATTAGCGGCGCTTTAAACCGCACTGCTTCACGGTAGCTGTTTTCCAGTACCCGGGTAGCACTGGGCGTGTAGGTGCTGCGCTCTGCCATGCCTACTGACTGATTGGGAGCAATCAGCTGATTGATCAGCTCCGTCACCTTTTCTACCCGTACCCCACAGCCTTCCAGCACACGGGCGGCCACGCCGCTTTTTTCCCGCAGCAGGCCAATCAGCAGATGCTCGGTTCCCACATAACTGTGACCCAGCTCTTCTGCCGCTTCAACAGCCATGCCTATGGCCTCCCTTGCCTGCTCTGTAAATCGATCTATCATGCAAATAAGTCCTCCTTGTTGTCAAAAATATACTCTACCTCAGCTCCGGCAGTTCCCGGCGCAGATATGCTGCCCGGGCCATGTCCAGCTCATTCTTTCCCAGAGGCCGGTCAGAAAGCTTCTGAAGACTGGCCGGCTGAATGCCCAGCATCAGCCGGTATACCGCGCAGGGCTCTCTCGTTTCCAGAATTCCGTCATCCAGACCGGACATAAGCTGAGAAAGAAATGTCATGGCATCTTTATAGGAAAGCCGTCTTGCATATTTCAAAACACCATAGGATTTATATGCTTCATCCGCGCATTCCAGACCATGTTTTTCCATGGCCATCTTCCTTACCTGAGCCTCCTGGGCACTTAACTGCAGAGCAACCCTGGTTACCAGATCCAGGATCTCCTTTTCGCTGATTCCCAGAGTTTTCTGATTGCTGACCTCATAGAGAGCTCCGTAATTTTCATTTTCATCACCGTATACACTCCGGACAGCTGCTCCAAACCTGCTCATTTCCGAGGTAAGGCCATGAAATTTTTTGCCCATGGAAAGAGAGGGCAGATGAAGAATCACCGAAGCCCGCAGTCCTGTTCCCATATTGGTGGGAAACGATGTCAGATAACCATATTTTTCATCAAATGCATATTCAAATTTTTCATTAATAAAATCATCAATCCGATCGGCCTGCTTCCAAAGCTCCTCCAGATGCATTCCTGCTGAAAGAAGCTGGATTCGGATGTGATCTGTGCCGTTTAACACAATTCCTGCATCCTCCTCCTCAGACAGAATCAGTCCCGCCGGCGTTTTTTTGGCGGCAATAGTAGAGTTAATCACTCTTCTCTCCCGCAGGGCCTTTTTATCCAGCTCACTTAATTTCTGCAGATCCTCATATTCATAATCTCTGCCGTCTGCTGTTCCCAGCTCCCGCAGTCCGTATTTCAGCTGACGGATCATCTCTTCTCCTGCGTCCGGAGTCAGGCGTGACGGAAAGACATATTGATTCCAGTTGCGGACCAGCCGGATCCTGCTGCTGATAACAGCAGGCCTCTCCCGATCCACCCGTTCATACCACTTCATCATTCTCCGTTTTCCTCTCTCAATGCTTTGATCTTGTCACGGCAAAGGGCGGCTGTCTCATAATCCTCTCTCCGCACAGCCTCCTGCCTTCTTGCCTCCAGAATACGAATCTGTTCCTGAACCGTATCCGCTTCCTGAAAAGCAGTTTCCGGCCGGGCGGCAGCTTCGCCTCCAAACTCTCCGGAAGTTTCCGACTCCTGCCTGTGGTATTTGGGATGCTTTCCCTTATGGGCATCGCTTCCCTGAAGCTGCTTAATATTATCACTGATCAGCAAATCAAACACACCATAACAGTCCGGACATCCGAACCGGCTGTTTTTTACAAAATCTTCATAGCTGAGTCCGCAGGTAGGACATGCTACCTGACAGGAACTGGTTTCCTGCTCCCCTTCATTCAGACCCAGAAGCCCTGACAGCAGCTTGCCCAGAGGGAAGTCACTGTCAAAGATTGCGGAATAGGGACCAAAATCCAGTTCCCGGGCACACTGGGCGCAGAAATTGTGTTCTTTCCTGACACCGTTTACAATCTCGGTATATTGGATATTAGCCTCTCTGATTTTACAGCGTTCACATAACATGGCAATCCTCCATCCGTTTTCTTCTATTCTTCGCATTTTCTGGTATAGTAATCATAAATATCATCTACCATCTGATGCACTTCCCCGCGGCTGATATTCTTGCACAGGCTTCTGGCCAGAATCACTGCCAGCTCTCTCTGCAGCGCCTCAAGGGCCTCCAGCTTATTCACATCCAGAGCAATGACTGCTCCTTTTCTGCGATCCAGCTTAATAAATCCCTCCTGACGCAGCACCGAATAGGCCTTATTTACTGTATGCATATTAATCCCGATGTTGTCAGCGAGCTGACGGACAGACGGAAGAGAATCCCCCTCCCGAATCCGGTCTGTGGCAATCCCGAGAATAATCTGATTCTTCAGCTGAACATAGATGGCTTCCTCGCTTTCAAAATCAATTTTTATGACCATACCTTCACCGTCTTTCCTCTTCATTGTTATACAAATGCTATAACAACATTATAACAAAAACAGAGAGGAAGTCAATACTGCACTTCCTCTGTCCCACCAGCATTACTGCATCGCTCTGTTCAGATGCCGCATGGGTGCCATGCAGCTGAGTTCATTTCCATCTATATCCCGCAGCTGTCCGTCCTGAATAAAATTGTAAACCTGAATATTGTCCAGATAAACCTCACCGTCTGCCTCAAATTCCACAGAATAATATCCGTCTCTTCCAAATTCCAGCGTGAATTGTTGTTCCCCATCCACCGAAACCTGCTGTTTTTGTGTTCCCAAAGTCACAGTCACCTCAGCCGGACTGTCACTGTCTGCCGTAAACCGCACATAATTGTCATGGGTATTCCGTCCTCCAATCCTGTGTCCGATTTTCTGGCTGATTTTTCCTCCTGGCAAAATCATCATCTGACTGCTGCCGTTTCTTGTCTGAACCGCTGCCTCCGACACCTCCCAGCCCCGGCTTCCCAAAGCAAACTGACTGTTATAAACCGGATTATTGGTATAATTCCGGTAAGTCCATATGCCATAGCCATTGGTATGCCGGCGCAAAATATCCGGAAGTCCCATCAGAAACAGGCCTCTGTGCGACTCCAAAAGTCTGGCATTGGACTGAAACGCCTCCGTCTCATCCATATAAAGAAGCTGATCAATCATAATCGGCTTTCCGCCATTATGGGCCTTTACCTGTGCCAGCTGCTCTCCCATTGTTCGAAATGCCTCATGTACTAAAACGGTCTGTCCGGCAGCCCGCCCCATGGAAACACTGTACATCAGAGCGGTATAATCTGCATCTCCACACGCAAAGGTATCATAATGATTGACCCTCATCATTCCCTCTCCGTCTGCATCTGGAACCTGATCTCCGTCCAAACGCACCTCCATGGAAAGTCCCGGAAAGCATTTTTGCGTGTCCGCCAGAAGTTCTGACAAATATGCATCATAAAATTCATAAAACAACCGATAGGCATGATCGCTGCGTCCGGGAATATACACCTCCTCATAAGAAGAAAATGCAACAGCCGGTTGAAAAATCTCATTCAGCTCACTCAGTGTGTAGCGCTCTTTTAAATAATCCTGAAATCCGATCTGCTTTGCTTCCTTTCTGCTGTTATCCCTTCTTCCAAAATTTCCCGCATCCTCTGCATAGTTCCAGAAGTCCTCCCAGGTCATAAATCCTCCGCAGAAATTAGAATAACGGCTTCCGGTTTCATAAATTCTTCCTGCATAAGCCAGCCAGCCGTTTCTCACAGCCTCGCTTCTTAAAAGCTCCCGAAAACGATATACCGAGCTCTCATCCCCATAATAATCCCAGGTATAACCAACTCGAAACATAACAGAAAGCCCCTGTTTTTCTGCTGCCGCCATAACCTGATCCAGTTTTTCAAAGGCATAAGGATTGTAGGTAAGGGGCATGACTGACGGCTGAAATTCCCTCCATGGGATTACCAGAATAATCGTATTAAATCCGTCTGCTGCAATCTGCGCCAGCTCCTCCTCCATATGATCGCTTTCTGTATTCCAGAAATTAGATACCCAGGCATCTGATGTATAGGTTGCCGCCCGGATATATCCCGCTTCTTCTGCCCGAACGCTCAGTGGCGGCGCTGCCGCTATCAGGCATCCTGCCAAAGCTCCGCACAAGCCTCTGTAGTATTTTCGCATTTTCATCTCCTGTATCCCCAATTATGTATTTTTCTTTTCTCCGTTCTCCTGTTTCTTCAGCTCCGGCATTACCGTGGCCAGCATCGTAAGAAAGCAGGCAAGCCCTCCAATGAGATTGGAAATCGGCTCTGCCGCAAATACGCCCTTCGTTCCCAGACCTGCAATCTGAGGAAGCAGCCAGGTCAAAGGAGCAACAATAATCACCTTCCGGAAAATTGAGAAAAAGACCGCACGTTTTGCTTTTCCAAGAGCCACAAACACCGCCTGACCAGAAAACTGAAGCGACATTAGGAAAAATCCAAAATAATAAATCTGCATGGCCGGAATCCCTGCCGCCACCAGATCCGCATCCTGGTTAAAAATACGGATAAAGAACTCCGGAAATCCATGAACCAGAATCCACACTGCCGTAGTGTATACAATGGCTGAAATCGATGTAAACCAGATAGCCTTCCTCACACGCCCATATTCTCCGGCCCCATAATTGTATCCCATAACCGGCTGAGCGCTGTGAGTAATTCCCTGCACCGGCATACTGACAACCTCCCGGACAGAATTGATGACTGTCATTACTCCCACATACAGATCTCCTCCGTAGATCTGCAGCGTAGCGTTGCACATAATCTGAACCAGACTGTTAGTAATTGCCATAGTAAAACCGGAAAGTCCCAATGCTACAATATTTCTCACCCGCGGCCATTCCAGCCTCATACAGCTGACCTTTAGCTTCAGAATCGTCTTTTCCCCTGTCAAAAACCGGAGGATCCACGCCGCGCTGAGTCCCTGAGAAATCACTGTGGCAAGGGCCGCCCCCTGTACCCCCATATCCAGCACAAAAATAAAGATAGGATCCAGTATAATATTTGCCACTGCTCCGAGAAGGACTGTCATCATTCCGATTTTTCCAAAGCCCTGGCTGTTAATAAAGGAGTTCATTCCCAGCCCTACCATGACAAATACGCTGCCAAGAAGGTAAATACTCAGATAGCTGTCTGCATAAGGAAATGTCTGATCACTGGCTCCAAACAAATAAAGCATGGGACGTTTCAGCAAAAGCCCCAATATCGTCAGAACCACTCCACATCCCACCATCATACAGAAGGAATTTCCCATGATCCGCTCTGCCTCTTCCTCATTTCCCCGCCCCCGCTCAATCGAGCAGAGAGGCGAGCCTCCCATACCAAAAAGATTGGCAAATGCAATCACCATGGAAATAACCGGAAGACAAAGTCCCAATCCTGTCAGCGAAAGCGTCGCATGATCTGGTATTCGTCCAATATAAATTCTGTCTACAATATTATAGAGTACATTGATCAGCTGGGCCAGTGTCATGGGAATCGCCAGATTCACAATGTTTCCCACAATGCTTCCCTTTGAAAAATCATTTTTTTCCCCTGCCATTTCTACCGCCCCCTTTGCAATTATGTTTATTTTAACGCGGTAAAAGCACATTTGCAAGACTGAACCTGACTGCTTGAAACACACTTTTCTCAATGTGACAATATCACAGAACTTTTTCTTTTCCTGTAGTATAGTATCATCAACCGGCAGGAAAAACTACCTGCCGCTGAGGAAAGGAAGCTGTCATGAATCAGAACATCAGAAAGAAAAAGAAAGCCTTTGTAGACGAAGCCCACTGTGTTGCCTGCGGCTCCTGCGTAAAAGTATGTCCCACATCTGCCATTCAGATATGGCAGGGAATTACCGCCAGGGTTTCTGAAGCAGTTTGTGTAGGCTGCGGAAAATGCGCCCGGGAATGTCCGGCATCCGTTATCCGCATTCAGGAGGTGAACCCATGAAGCAGAAAAAACACTGGTACGACTATCTCTGGATTGCATCCCTCACCTATCTGGTTCTGGGATTCTTCAACATCCTGTTTGCCTGGCTGGGCCTGCTTTGCTTTTTTATTCCTCTGATTATTTCTCTGGTCAAGGGAAACAAGGACTACTGCAACCGCTACTGCGGGAGAGGGCAGCTGTTTGGACTGCTGGGCAGACAATTCGGTCTGTCACGAAAGCGTGACATTCCCGCCTGGATGAAAAGCAAAGGATTCCGATATGGTTTCCTGATATTCTTCCTGGTCATGTTCCTGCAGATGCTCTGGAACACCTGGCTGGTGTTCTCCGGCGCAAGAGAGCTGAGACAGGCTGTGACACTTCTGTGGACCTTCCGGTTTCCCTGGCACTGGGCCTACCATCAGACCGGGCTGCCGCCGGCTGCTGCCCAGTTTGCCTTTGGCTTCTACAGCGTCATGCTGACCTCCACCATTCTGGGAGTTGTCACCATGGTACTGTTTAAGCCCCGCTCCTGGTGTGTCTACTGTCCCATGGGCACCATGACTCAGCTTATCTGCAAAGCAAAAAACAGATAGATTTCAATCATTTCCATAAAACATAATCATTACGAAAAAGGAGGATTCCCCTATGTCAGCATTAACCATTAAAAAAGAAAATTTCCAGAAAGAAATCCTGAATTCCGATAAACCTGTCCTTCTGGACTTCTGGGCCAGCTGGTGCGGCCCATGCCGGATGGTTTCTCCCCTTGTAGATGAAATCGCAGAGGAGCACCCGGAATTCACCGTAGGAAAAGTAAACGTGGATGAACAGCCGGAACTGGCAGCTCAGTTTCATGTCATGAGTATTCCCTCTCTGTTTGTACTGAAAAACGGAAAAATCGTCAATCAGGCCATGGGCGCAAGACCCAAACAGCAGATTCTTGCCATGATGAACAAATAACAGCTCTTTAAGAGTCCAGAAAATCAAACAGGCTCATCTGTCGTGTCTGAGGGCTTTCCCGCACAAGGGTCTGTTCCCTCTGCACCAGATGCTCTGGAAGCTCTGATAAAAACTCTGACGGTTCTCCGCAGGTAACAAAAATCAATTCTTCTCTGGCTCTTGTCATACCTACATAGAAAAGGCGGCGTTCCTCCTGGATATCCACAGGTACTCCGTCTTTTCTTTTGTTCGGAAGAGGAAATGCCCCTTTCTCCATTCCTGGAATAATAACAGCTGGAAACTCCAGTCCCTTCGCCCCATGAAGCGTCATCAGGGAAACTGCATCCGCCGTATAATGTCTGCCTCCGCAGCGCTTCAAATCTCCCTCCCTTCCCAGAAGGAGATTTTCTAAAAGCTCCTTCATGGTCTTGTGAAAAAGCGCCATGGACATGAGCCTGGAAAGAAGCTCATCCTGGGAAAGCCCCCGATCCTCCATCCACATCTTTATCAAATCCACAGGCTTTTTCTTTGATAAAAGAGGCCTGTATTTCTCCTGCAAAGCCAGAGAATCAGCCTCCTCCAATTCTTTCCTGAAGCGTCCAGTTTCCTGATCTGCCTCTTTTTCCTGGCTGTACAGATCACGGAAAAATGCCACGGCTTCCCGAACAGTCCCTTCCTCCAGAAAGCTTCCTCTTCCTGTAATTGTATAGGGAATGCCTTCCTTTTTCAGATATTCCTCCATCGCCTCTGCCTGATGGTTTGTTCTGCATAAAATGGCAATATCTGAAAAGCTTCTTATCGTTTTTTCTTCCGCTCCCTGTTCCTGGGCATCCAGCATATCAATTCCGCCTACCATACGGTTAATTTCCCTGGCTGTAAAAATTCCCTCCGAACGTTTTCCAGATGCCTTTACAACGCGAAGCCTGCTGCCAGGCCCAGCCATAGAAACGAGACTTCTCTTTTCGCCCGGATTGTTGGAAATCACAGCAGCAGCGCCTTCTGTAATTGTACCTGAAGAACGGTAGTTTTTATGAAGAGAAATCACCTCTGCCTCCGGCGCATCCTCCAGAAAACGGGAAAAGCAGGCAGAATCCGATCCACGAAATCCATAAATGGACTGATCCGGATCTCCGATTACAAAGAGTTCTTTTCCATAGCGGTTCCACTGGCATATAAGCTCATACTGCAAAGGACTGATATCCTGAAATTCATCTACCAGAAGATAGGAAAACCGGCTGCAAAAGCTTCTCGCTTCCTCATTATCCTCCAGAAGAAGGCAAAGAGCTTCTATCAAAAGATCATCAAAATCAAACAGCCCCAGCTCCTTCAGACGCTCCTCATATCTGGAAACTGCATTCCAGAGTTCTGTTCCCGGCTGCAGCTGCGTGTTATCTTCTGCCTCCTTCTGAAACTCCCTTCCAAAAACAAGCACACGTTTTATTTTTTCCCTGGAAATCACATTCTGAAGCGCTGTGACAGAGAGCTTTAATTTCAGCTCCTCTAAAATCTCCTTTGCCAGCTCCTCAAGCTCCATCGGGTCGGCCAGAGTGTAGGAAACTCCTGCGCTTTTCAGAAGTTCTCCGCAGATCGAATGAAAGGTACCCGTCTGAATCCGGGCAAAGGCCCGCCGATGAGGCATTTCCTTTTGCAGACGTTCTCTTAACTCTCTGGCTGCCTGATTGGTAAAGGTTACAGCGGTAATTTCTGAGGCCTTCACTCTCCGTTTTTCAATCAGACACTGAATCCTGGCTGTCAGCGTTTTCGTCTTTCCTGTTCCGGGTCCTGCAATAACCGCAAGTCTGCGGCAGGGAAGCTCTGCCGCCTTCTTCTGTTCCTCATTAAGGCAAAAGCTTTCTGCTTCTTTTTTACAATTCCTGTTCTTTTCTTCTGTCTGTGCAGACTTTTTTCCTGTCTTCCCTGCTGCTTTTTCTTGTTTTATCTCTGGTTCCTCTGCCGTATATTTTCCAGAATCCGTTTGTTCTCCAGCTGCTTTTGAGGCTTCGAGAATCCCGCTCAGGCTCATCTGCCCCTCTGGATTTTGTATTTCGTCCGGTTCAAAAAGACGAATGATCCCATATTCTCCGTCAAAGCCCGGAAGCCTTGTCACTCTGCCCTCTCTCAGCCGACGGATTCCCTCTGCAATCAAATATCCGGAATGGTGTTTGATCTCTTCAACGGGAACTTCCCGAAGGATCGCAAACTCCGTTCCCAGCTTATCCAGCATGCTCTGGTATTCCTCCTGCACCCTTTTTCCTGCTGCGGAACGCCCGGTTGAAGCGGCAATCACCTCTGGAAGCGGAACAAGACTTTCAAAAGGTTTTCCAGAAGAAAGAACAAAGCCCTCCTCTCGATCTGCCAGCTGGGCAATCCGGTGAGAAACGCCAATGGTCATTTTCCTTTTGCACACCGGACAGATCCCCTCGCTTCTGTCTGCCTCAGCAGGACTCATGCAAATATGGCATTTTCTGTGTCCGTCAAAATGATATTTGCCTTCCTCCGGAAAAAATTCAATGGTTCCCTCAAGCCCTTCTCCTGTCTCGATCGCCTTCTTCAGCCCCTCATAAGAAAGACTGCCTGACAGCAGATTGGCTTCCCTACCCAGCTTTGCCGGAGAATGAGCATCGGAATTGGAAATCAGCTGGAACCGATCCAGGGCAGAAAGCCGCCAGTTCATAGGCGGATCGGAGGAAAGCCCCGTCTCTACGGCATGTATGTACGGTGTCAGCTCCCCAAAGCAGTCCTCCACGCTGTCAAATCCGGAAAATGCCCCAAACATGGAAAAATGCGGAGTCCAGATATGCGCTGGAACAAAGATTCCCTCCGGACAGATATCCAGCATAATTTCCAGAAGATCGTGACAGGAAAGCCCCAGGATCGGACGGCCGTCAGAATGAATATTTCCAATGGTTTCCAGCTTTGCCGACAGTCTTTCTGCCTCCTCGAGACCTGGAAGAATCAAAAGGCTGTGTACTTTTCTCACCTTTCCGTCCTGCTTATAAATCGAGCTGATTTCTCCAGTAATTACAAATCTGGTTCTGTCCTCCTCTGCTCCCTTTTCCGGATTCCGTACATATTCCTTCTTCAGACGGTACAGACCGTCTTCTTCCAGAACCAGCTTCTCTTTCAGTTCCTGTCTCCATGCAGGGTGGGTAAAATCTCCTGTCCCCAGCACCCGGATCCCTTTCCTTCGTGCCTGAAAATCCAGATTCTCCGGCGTCAAATCGCGGCTGGTTGCCCGTGAATATCTGGAGTGAATATGCAGATCTGCAATATACATAACAATCTCCTCGTAATTTTCTGTCTTTTTTCTTGTTCTGTCTAATTTTCCTGTTTTCTGCCGTCTTCCGTTTCGGCATTTCCAATCACGGAGCTTTTAAGAGACGACTTCCCCCAACCAGTCTCCAAAACAGCATTCCCAGGAACACTCCGAAGCACACTCCTGCGCTATCCAGCATAACATCCGATACCTGCCCGCTTCGTCCGGGAACAAACAGCTGGTGAAATTCATCCGATGCCGCATACAAAGCGCCCGTAAGTCCGGGCTGCAAAAAGGATTTCCATCCGTTTCCAAGAGAAGCTGCTCCTGTCAGTAAAAAACCAAGAATGGCATATTCTGCAAAATGAGCTGTTTTTCGCACAGCATGGTCAATCCCCTCTGCATATCGATCCTGCTGCACCTTCGGCCACGCTTCATAATCGGAAACCAGAATTTTTCCAACCAGATGGCCCATCCGGCTGCTGTCCTGAGAGGAGAGCTCTGCGGGACGGGCTGAAAAAAGAAATATCAGAATCATCCAACCCACCGTCAAAATAAAAAAAATCGCTCTCCTGACGGAAACTCCGCAAATTGTTCGTTCTGTCAATGGTTCTTCCTGCCTCTCTTTTGAAATCTTCTTCTGGATTATAGCACAAAAGGCTGTGAAAAATCCACACAGCCTTTTGATTGTTTCTTTTTCTGTTTTCTTTATTTCATTTTGGGTTTAAAAACAAGAGCTCCCAAATATCCAAATACCAGAGCACCGGTGATCCCTGCAGAGGCTGCAGTCAGACCTCCCCGGAAAATTCCCAGAAAGCCGTCCTCTGCCATACTTTCTGCCACACCTTTCCACAGCGTATTTCCAAAACCAAGAAGAGGAACTGATGCCCCGGCTCCGGCCCATTCCGCAAAAGGCTCATAAAGTCCCAGCCAGCCCAGTATTCCGCCCGACACTACAAGCATAACCATCACCCGGCCAGGCATCAGCTTCGTCCGATCCAGCAAAATCTGTACCAGACTGCAGATCAGACCACCTGTCAGAAATGCCTTAATGATATCTGTCATCCCTTCGCCCTCCTCTCTTTAATCCTTCGATTTTCTGACTGTATTCTCATCATCATTTTCCAAATCACAGCTTTCCAGTATCACCCCATGGGCAATGCCCGGAATACTCTGTCCTTCGTTGTAGCTGACCGTAGAAAGCAGCGCCCCTGTAGGAACAAAAAGAACACGCTTCCAGCTTCCAGAAAACAGCATCGGAAGTATATGGGCACACAGAGTCACTGCAGAACAGCCGCAGCCGCTTCCTCCCGAATGTGTATCCTGACTCTGACGATCATATATTTCCAGGCCGCAGTCCATAGAAATTCCTGACAGATCATGTCCCTCCTGCTTCATCAGATCCAAAAGCACCTTCTGCCCTACATTTCCCAGATCACCAGTAATAATCCGGTCATACCAGCCTTCCTCTACCTCCAGATCCCGAAAATTCTGCATAATCGTATCCCAGGCCGCAGGCGCCATGGCTGCTCCCATATTCATCGAATCTCGGATCCCCAGATCTACCGGCTTTCCTGTTGTAATTCCTGCAATCCGCACCTGGCGCTGTCTGGTTGTTTTCCCATCAGCCTCTGCTGTTTTTCTTGCCAGGATCTGTCCCGGATGCTTTGACAAAACAACCGCTCCACATCCGGTTACTGTCCAGGTCGCACTCTGAGGCCTTTGATTTCCGTAGGACAGAGGAAACCGGAACTGTTTTTCCGCCGTAGCATAATGGCTGGAAGCCAGAGCCAGCACCTGATCCCCGTGTCCTCCAGCTACACACATTGCGCCCAGACTCAAAGCCTCCCCCATAGTAGAACAGGCTCCGTACAGACCAAACAGGGGAATCTCCAAATCAACGCTTCCAAATGAGGTAGCAATCAGCTGACCCAGCAGATCTCCAGCAAACAGATACCGTACATCTCTTCTGTGGATACCGCCTTTTTCCAGAGCCAGATCCGCCGCCTGCTTCTGCATGGCACTTTCTGCCTTTTCCCAGTTTTCTGCTCCAAACATGGGATCTGCTTCCACAACATCGATCTGCTTTCCCAGGGGTCCTTCTCCTTCTTTTTTCCCGGCCACCGAGGCCATTCCTGCCACATATACCGGATTTTCAAATAATAAACTAGCTTTTCCCTTCTGCATGTGTTTCCCTCCTTACAAGGCCCCGATCCAGGCAATCAGCCCCAGGATCCAGCTGGCAAATATCCCATACAAAATCACCGGCCCTGCAATGGTAAAGATCTTGCAGCCAATACCAAATACATGGCCTTCTGCCCTGTATTCTATGGCTGGAGCCACAACAGAATTGGCAAAGCCTGTAATCGGTACCAGGGCCCCTGCACCGCCCCATTTTGCCGCCTTGGGATACAGATTCAGACCTGTCAGAAGAATGCTGAGAAAAATCAGCGCCAGCTGAGTCCACGTCTGAGCCGTTTCCTTTTCCAGTCCTCCCAGTGACATCAGGCCCATTATCATAGCCTGACCCAGACTGCAGATGGCTCCGCCTGTCAGAAAGGCCCTGGCCATATCTGCCGGAAGGGAATTCTTCGGTGTAATCTTCTCCACATATTCCCCGTACTCTTTTTTCTTTAATTCCATCGTGTTCCTCCTTTTCTCCTGTTTTCTTCTGTTTTCCCAATTTTCTGCTTCTGCTTTTCTATGACAGAAAATAGATAAGCGCGCCTGCCAGCTTTCCAGCGGCAATTGACAGAATCAGGTAGGGAAAGCCCACAGCCAGGTGAATCCTCCGGACAATCACCGGAACCGTTTTCAGAGTTTCTGCCAGAGACATGACAAGACAGCCCACAAAGACGCCTACGGAAAATCCAAAAATCCCCAGAAACACCTTTCCTCCCATGAGAACAGGAATTTCATAGAGATCCACCGCATTCCCCAGAATTCCTCCTAAAATAATCATGGTATCAAACAGGAGAATATGCTTTCGGGTTTTCGTTTTTCCAATCAGACGGGGGAATATTCCAATCATTGCCAGAAATGCAAATATTCCGGCTGCAATTACCCCTCCTGCGCTCAGTCCTGCAAATGCCAGAATCACCTGGCGGACTGCCAGAGGCAGATTACGAAACATCGACTTCCTGCTCCTTTCTGCTGTCATTCTGAATCAGGGTTTTTCCTATATTTTCTTCATAAAGCCGCATTTCCACTTCCAGAGGTGTAGGATCTGTATTCAGCTTCCAGCCTGCAAAGTGATTGAAAAACAGAAGAATTCCTCCGGCAAGCCCTACCGAATAGGACAGCTCCAGAATCGTAAAGCCCTGAGGCTTCTCTCCTGTTATCAAACGGTATACTTTTTGAAACACATCCGTCACATTGACATCATTATTAAAGGTCATAATCGCAAAGGCTGCCCCGCAAAAACCGATTATACAGACAAAAACCGTTTTCGCCCACTGCCATCCAGGAATTGGTTTTTTCGGCGGGTGATAGTCAATAATATACTCCACCTTCCCCACATTATTAACCTGAATGGAAGGATCCAGCTGTTCCAGACCGGCAATCACATCCAGTGCGCTTTCGATATAACAATGCTGGCCGTCCTCCCGAATGGATTTGATTTTCATCGCCCGGCATTTGCTCTGAATCACCGGGTTGCTGCAGTACACACTGCCTACATCCTTTACATAAACATCCTTTCGGTGTACCTGAGTCATTTCCCGCAGATTCAAATATACCGTATTTGAGGCGCTCATAGCTTATCCTCCAAAATCTCCAGCTTTACCAGAGTTCCCTCCGGCTCCGGTTCGGGTTTTTCCCAAAAAACCATCCACAGCACTGCCGCCAGGAGAATCAGGCACAATACTGCCGCTGCTGTTTTCTTTGATTTCCAGAATTCCATCATCTCTCACATCCTTTTCCAGCCTGGTATATCCGGCTTCTGCGCTTAGTATGGCTCATTCTAAGGTGAGATATTCCCGAAGCTGGCGAAGAATCTTTTTTTCCAGCCTGGAAACCTGAACCTGGGAAATCTTCAGATCCACAGCAATCCTGCTTTGTGTCTGATTATCAAAATACCTTCTGACAATAATATCCCTTTCCTTTTCATCCAGTCTTTTTAAAAGCTGGCAGAGCACCAGCTGATTCATCATCTGCTCCTGCTCCTCCCTCTCATCCCGGATCCGATCCATCAGACAGAGATTGGGATCATCTCCGTTTCCAATGGTTTTGTAAAGAGACTCCACCTCTGCTCCTGCCTCTAAGGATGCGGCGATTTCCTCCCTGCTGACTCCCATACGTGAAGAAATTTCCTCCAGCCCCGGCTCCCGCCCCAGTTCCAGAGTCATGGCTTCCCGAACAGTCCGCACACGATTTCCCAGCTCTTTTACAGACCGGCTCACCTTCAGCATTCCGTCATCTCTCAGAAAACGCTTGATTTCACCTGTAATCATAGGCACTGCGTAGGTAGAAAATTTTACATCAAATTCCAGATTAAATTTATCTATGGCTTTCAGCAGCCCAATACATCCAATCTGAAACAGATCCTCTGGATCGCAGCCGCGGTTTCCAAAATGGCGAACCGTACTCCAGACAAGTCCCACATTATCAAGAACCAGCTTGTCTCTGGCCTGCTGATCACCCTCATGGGCCTTTCTGATTAAATTTGTCAATTCTTCCATGGCCTCACCTGCCGATTTTCTTTTTCATTACTACCAGCGTTCCGGTTCCCACCTCTGACTCCACAAAAACATGATCCATAAATGCCTCCATAAAAGAAAATCCCATTCCGGAGCGTTCTCCTGTCTGATCCGTGGTATACATGGGTTCCCGCGCCTTTTCTACATCTGCAATTCCCATTCCTCTGTCACGAACTCTTACTGTAAGCTCCTGTCCGTCAATTTCTGCCTCCAGGAGAATTATTCCCTCCCCTCCTTTGTAACCGTGAATCACTGCATTGGTTACCGCCTCAGAAACAGCCGTTTTGACATCGTCAACCTCTTCGAGAGTAGGATTCAGCCGACTCATAAAAACAGCCACAACCACTCTTGCAAATTCTTCATTCTGTGACAGGCTTTCCAGTTCCATTTGAAAGCGTTCCATATTCGTATCCTCCCTTTTTATCCGGCAATTGCCGCTTCTTTTGAATCAAAATTCTCCATCAGACGGTGGATTCCCCCAATTGCCAGAATCCGTCCTATCTGAGCATTCACTCCATACAGAGTTACCTTTCCTCCGCTGCCTGCCATCTGTTTATACCTGTTTAGCAAAATTCCGATTCCCGAAGAATCCATAAACTCCGTTCTGGAAAAATCAAATACCACCTTGCTGATATAGTTTTCCGAAAAAAGAAGATCCGTCTCATATTTCAGATTCCTGCAGTTGTGGTGATCTAACTCCCTGGGAAGATGAATAATCAGAATCTGTCCCCTTGTCTCGTAAGTGAATGTCTGCCCTGCTGCCATCATAAAATCCTCCTTTTTGATTTTTGAAACATTCCTGCAAAATGAAAAAGAATGTGCCAAGGCCCACCCTCGCAAAGCTTTCTCTGCCATAAAAAGAATAGTCCTATGACAGAACAGCAAAAAAAAGACACGACAGAATCATTTTCTTTTTTCTGTCGTGTCTTTTTATTTTTCCTTCTTCTGTACTTCCGGATAATCTTAATATCCTCTGCGCACTTTGGAATCCTCCATAAACTCGCTGTCCGGATAATTCATAATAATTTCTCCGAAATATTCATTAGCCTTGTCCTTATCGCCAGCCGCCTCATAGGCCAGTCCCAGCTTGTAAATAACCTCTGCATTGCCGGGACGTATCTGCAGGCTTCTGTTATAGTAATCAATTGCCTGGGAAGCTCCGGCACCGGACTCCTGGCTCATGGCCTCATCTCCCATAGAAAGAAGCGTCTTCCAGCCATTTTCACTCATATCCTGCTGAATCCAGGCCACGGTCTGGTTCAAAACCCCGTCTGTCAGAACACTCATATCCATACTGGTATAAAGCACAGCTGCGGTTTTTGCATCCTCTGCCCGGTAAGCCTCCAAAAGCTTCACCATATTCTGATACTGGCTGATCACGCCTCCGCTGTCTGCCTCCATCGCCTCCAGGCTGCCCTCTGCAGCTTCCTGAGCCTTTTTTGCGTCCTCAAGCTGCTGCATCAGCGAATCGATTTCCAGGCTTTTTTGATTGATTTGCTCCAGATTTGCCAGCTGCTCCTTGTTATGCAAGGCATTCATTGCCTCCTGCTTTGCCGGCATAATCAGGAAATACACCACTGCCACACCCAAAATCAGTCCCACAAGAATGTTCATCACAGACTGCCATCCTGTATTTTCCTTATAACTGGGCGGGATAATAATATCATCGTCCTGCATCTGCCTGTGGGAAAATGCATTTTTCAGCTTTCGCTTTTCTACCTCAGCCTTACCCGTATTATGCTTGGCAACTGCCATATATCTCTGAGCTGTAGGATTGTAGCAATCCACCTTCAGAACCTGATACAGACACCGCCCTGCCTTAATATAGTCCTCATGGCGGATATATAACAGAGCAAGAAGCTCCTGAGCCTTTACATAATTGGGAAAATCATCCAGCATCCGCATCAGAAGCAGAACTGCCAGATCCTCATTTTCATTCTGCGCATATACTAACGCCTGATTGTACTTTTTTGCCGCCTGATCTGCTGTTTCCAGATAGCCTCCGGCTCCCTGAACCCGCTGCAGATATTCTTCTGCCAGATTATCCTGCTCCTGCAAATTCAGACTGATAACCCACTGGCACAGGGCTGAGCCGGCTTCTCCAATCTCCAGATAAATCAATCCCAGAAGATTGCGGGCATCGGTCTGAAATTTATCAAATCTAAGGCTTTTTTTCAGGGCGGCTGCCGCGCCAGTCAGATCTCTCTGCCGTGCCAGAGCCAACCCCTGGTTGTAGTAGGCATTGGCTATCCGGCGGTTTTTCCATTCTCTGTTCATTCTTTTCCGCTCTGCTCCGTGCCGTTTTTCAAAAATTCCACCATTAAATCCGTCATATCCGTCAGATCCTCCCGGACAATGGCTTCCTCAACCTCTCCGACCTCCATGCTTGGCTTAAAACGGGTAATCTCTTCTTCAAAATCCAGCATCGCATCTTCCTCCTTATGAGTTTCTGCAGGAAAGCGCTGCCTCAATCTCCCCAATCAAATAGAGGGAACCAACGGCAAACAGCCTGTCCTGCTCTCCTTTGTGCCGCAAAGCCGCATCCAGCGCCTCACGGACGTTCTCATACGTCTCTACCTGACTGCAGCCGTTCTTATAAAATAATTCTTTAAGAATAGCTGGTTCAAGCCCCCGGTCACTGTTTAAGTGTACCACAGTTACCCGGTCGATGGGAAGCCCTCTGCACAGCATTTCAATCATCTGTCCGTAATCCTTGTCCGAAACTGCTGCAAACAGAAGCTGCAGACCGCCCTGTCCCGTGGTGTCTGTTCTGGAAATCTTCCTTACTGCCTCAATAAACGCCTGAATCCCCCCTGGATTGTGAGCTCCGTCCAGCCAGATTCCCGGTCCTATCTTCTGCATTCTGCCCTTCCAGCAGACAGAAGAGAGGCCTCTCTGGATGACCTGATCATCCACCCCCGGGATTTCCAGAACCTGAAGAAGCTTCACTGCCAGAGCTGCATTCATAGCCTGGTAGGGCGCGGCAAAATCCACCTGTCCGTAGGAATCCTCCCTGTCCAATCCATAAGCCGCAGCCCCCATCTCCTCTGCCCGTTTACAGATTACCGCAGAAGCCTCCGGCTGATTGGCATCATAGACCACAGGAATTCCTTTTTTAATGATTCCGGCCTTCTCTGATGCAATTTTTTCAATGGAATCGCCCAGGTACTGGGTATGCTCCAGACTGATGGAGGTAATGACGCAGCCCAGGGGACGGCGGATTACATTCGTAGTATCCAGTCGTCCGCCCAAGCCCGTTTCCAGAATCACGTAATCCGGCTTCTGTTCCTGAAAAATAACCATAGCCATCAGAAACACAAATTCAAAAAAAGTCGGATGACAGTATCCCCGGCCGGTCATAATCTGAACAGCAGAAAGTACCTTCTGAAAGCTTCGTTCAAAAACCTCCTCTGCCACCGGTGTTCCGTCCAGCAAAAAACGCTCCCTTATGTCCACCAGGTGAGGAGAGACAAAGGTACCTACATGGTACCCTGCCTCTCTTAAAACAGATGTCAAATCAGCGCACACAGAGCCTTTTCCGTTAGTTCCTGCTACATGAATGATCTGCAGCTCCTCATCCGGATTTCCCAGCTCCTCCAGAAATGCCCTTACCTGTTCCAGTGTATTTTTCTTTTTTGTCCAAAAGGGAATATCGAGAAGATATTCCCGCGCATGTATTTCCATCATTTTATTTTATGCAAACCTGTCCCGGTTTATGACTGAAGCTGAGACAGCCGTTCTTCCACCTGACTCATCATCTGTGTGTACTTCTCAAGCTTTGCCTTTTCCTCATTGATCTTTGCCTCCGGAGCCTTGCTTACAAATTTTTCATTGTTCAGCATACCGTTTACACGGGCCAGCTCCTTCACCAGACGCTCTTTTTCCTTGGTCAGACGCTCCAGCTCTTTCGCTACATCCACCAGCTCTGCGAAAGGCATATAAATAGCTGCCTGCGGAATCACTGCAGATACTGCATCTTCTCCGATACCATTTTTATCCTTCTGGAGAATTACCTCGCTGGCGTATCCCAGGGTTGCAAAGAATACCCGGCTGTTTTCAAAAATATCAAGCAGCTGATCATTCTCAGAAACTACATATACCTTGGCCTTTTTGCTGGGCGGAACATTCATGGATGTACGCACATTACGGATAGCACGAACTGCCTCCTTTATGGTTTCTACTGCATTTTCCTCAGAAGCAAAGTTCCATGCTTCCTGATATTCCGGCCATGCGGAAATCATAATAGACGGTTCCTCTTCCTGCAGGTTGCAGAAAATCTCCTCTGTAATAAACGGCATATAGGGATGCAGAAGCTTCAGAGAACGAATCAGCACAGTCTTTAAGGTCCATACGGCTGCTGTATGAGTCTCATCCTCATCATTCCACAGGCGGGGCTTCACCATCTCAATGTACCAGTCACAGAATTCCTCCCAGATAAAGTCATAAACCTTCTGAAGGGCAATTCCCAGCTCATACTTGTCCAGATTTTCTGTTACATCCTTAGCCAGAGTATTCACCTTGGAAAGAATCCACTTGTCAGCCATGGTTAAGGGAGCTGCATCCTTGCTTCCGTCTGCGCCCCATGCCAGATCATAGGCCTTCATTTTCTCCGTATCTGCCTTCTCCATATTCATCATAATGAAACGGGAAGCATTCCATACCTTATTTGCAAAGTTCCGGCTGTTCTCTACTCTCTCCCAGTAGAACCGCATATCATTGCCAGGTGCATTTCCCGTAATCAGTGTCATACGAAGAGCATCTGCGCCGTATTTATCAATTACCTCCAGAGGATCAATACCGTTGCCCAGAGATTTGCTCATCTTACGTCCCTGGCTGTCACGCACCAGTCCGTGAATCAGAACGGTGTGGAACGGACATTTTCCTGTCTGCTCAATTCCGGAGAATACCATACGGATAACCCAGAAGAAAATAATATCATAACCGGTTACCAGTACATCTGTGGGATAGAAATATTCCAGCTCCTGCGTTTTTTCCGGCCATCCCAGAGTAGAGAAAGGCCACAAAGCAGAGGAGAACCAGGTATCCAGAGTATCCTCATCCTGTTTAAAATGTGTGCAGCCGCATTTCGGACATTTTTCCGGCATGGACTTGGCTACTGCAATTTCGCCGCATTCCTGACAGTAATAAGCCGGAATCCGGTGTCCCCACCACAGCTGACGGGAAATACACCAGTCGCGTATTCCCTCCAGCCAGTGAAGATACGTTTTCCCAAAGCTTTCCGGAACAAACTTCAGCTCACCGCTCTTTAATGCCGCAATCGCCGGCTTTGCCATCTCCTCCATCCGTACAAACCACTGCTGCTTCACCATAGGCTCAACTGTGGTCTTACAGCGATCATGAGTTCCCACGTTGTGAGAATGAGGAACTACCTTAACTAACAGGCCCTGCTCCTTTAAATCCTCCACCATGGCTTTTCTGGCCTCATACCGATCCATTCCGTCATACTTACTGCCCGGACAGCGAATCGTTGCATCATCATTCATAATGCAGATCTCCGGAAGATTGTGGCGGCGTCCCACCTCAAAGTCATTGGGGTCATGAGCCGGAGTAATCTTTACACATCCGGTTCCAAACTCCTTATCTACATAAGCATCTGCAACAACCGGAATCTGACGATCTGTCAGCGGCAGCTTTAACATTTTTCCAACCAGATCCTGATAACGCTCATCCTCCGGATTTACAGCAACAGCCGTATCTCCCAGCAGAGTCTCCGGGCGGGTGGTAGCAATCTCTACAAAACGTCCCTCCTCTCCTGCAATGGGATAATTAATATGCCAGAAAAAGCCGTCCTGCTCCTGATGCTCAACCTCTGCATCAGAAATAGAAGTCTGGCACACGGGACACCAGTTAATAATCCGGGAACCCTTATAAATGTATCCCTTCTCATACAGCTTGCAGAATACCTCTAAAACAGCGTCGGAACAGCCCTCATCCATCGTAAATCTCTCTCTGTCCCAATCCGCAGAGGAGCCCAGCTTGTGCAGCTGATTAATAATCCGGGTACCGTACTCTTTTCTCCAGTCCCAGCATTTTTCCAGGAATCCTTCCCGTCCCAGATCCTGCTTGTCAATGCCTTCATTTTTTAATTTGTCAATGACCTTTACCTCAGTTGCAATGGCTGCGTGGTCAGTACCAGGCTGCCACAGCGCCTCATAGCCCTGCATTCTCTTATACCGGGTCAGAATATCCTGCATGGTATTGTCCAGAGCGTGACCCATATGAAGCTGTCCGGTAATATTGGGCGGAGGCATAACAATCGTAAAGGGCTTCTTTCCTTCACGTTTTCCTCGCTCTGCATCTGCATGAAAATATTTGTTGTCCAGCCATTTCTGATAAAGCTTTTCCTCGATCGCCGAGGGATTGTAGGTTTTTTCCAGTTCCTTCATGGTCATTTCCTTTCTTTCTGTGTTTACTTCAAAATCCTGAGCGATTTTCGTCTCAGAGGAAAACAGGTCTCCTCTCAAGACTGTAAAAAGGGCTTTTCTGCATTTCCTGTAAATTTCCTATGAAATCAAAAAAGCCCTCTATGCAGAATTCTGCATAAAGGGCGGAGCTTCATTTTCCGCGGTACCACCTTTATTTATCACTTAAATCACCTTAACGCGGTTTCTACGGAGAATCCTACCTGCCTTCTGCTTCTCAGACTCCCGGCTCCAAAGCTACCTTCCGTGCGTGCCCTCTCAAACCGCCTTTCAGCCAGTGAACGGTTCTCTCTGTCAGCAGCATCCGCCGTACTCCTCTTCTTCTCAGCCTTTCATATAGACTCTATCATAAATTTTTCACTTCGTTTTGTCAAGCAAAATCTCCGGCTTCCTGGACAGTCGGGGCAACAGTTCAGCCATGTATCTTCTTGCCCGCTTACAGCAGACAAGAAGCGTCGGGCGTCCGCCCTTAAATCATTCCCCTGTATTCCTGCTTCCAATTATGAAGAAGCTCTGATTCTTTTTCCCGGCGCACTTCCTCATCCTGCCCGAAAATTTCCTCCATCTGTTTTACCGCCTCCGACTGTACTGCCTGTTCTCTGGCCTCATCCATAGACTGATCCCACTGGCTGAGCTTTTCCTCTGTAATCAGAGCACGAAGTCTCTCTCCCAGCTTCAGTCCCCGATCCAGCTTTGTCAGCCAGTACATCTGCTTTAAAATCTGCTCCTCAGGGGCACGGGAATAGGCATAGCTATACGCCTCAAAGGCCCTTTTTGTCTGAAACATCCGGGCGTAGCAGGAACCCAGATTATTCCAGATCCGTCCCAGAAACAAATCATCTACATATTCGTCCCTTGGAAACTCCAGAAGCTCCCGGTAAAGATTCAGGGCTCTGCCGTACTGACGCATGGAAAACAGCTCATCAGCCAGCAGCTTTTTAAACTCTGCCGGATGCTTTTTCCTAAGAGCCGTCAGCTGCTGCCGGTAATGACTGATTTCACCGGGCCTGTAATAATCACATTCCTGGAGAATCAGAATCAGAGCCTCATCCGGATCCTCTCCGCTTTTCAGCCACCGTTCTACCTTCAGAGCCAGAAAACCCTGATTCAGCTCCTCTCTCATAAATTCCAGAAGACTTTCTCCCACAAAATCCTCCATCACCAGAAGAGGATAATGGTATATCACATAAGAAAGCTCCTGCGAGGAATAAATTCGTATCCCAAGTGCTTCCACATAATAGGGACGTTTTACATTTTCCTGCCTGCAAAGCAATAAACTCATAACATAACCTCTTGTCTAATCTGGATATCAGAGGAGGGATAAATTTCTCCAAATCCCTGATCCAGAATTCTCACATCCATCGTCCTCTCGTCAAGGAATGAAATTTTCACACGAACCTTTGTCGTCCGCTCCGGCCGTTTTGGAAATCCCTCCAGGCGAATAGAAACCTCTCTGCGCCGCTTGGCATCTAAGGGTGTAACCACCAGATCCACCGTATCCTGATGCTCCGGAATCACATCCACCACAGCCTCCTGCTCGTACCAGTTATCTCCTGCGGCAGCCAGAACCACAGAAGTCTCCTGACCTCTGTAAATCACGTTCATGGAAACGGTAGATTTTAACCGGCCGTCACAGATCATCGTATAGGGAAATGCTGTTTTCTGCCGGGTCAGATCAAGGGCGCGGCAGGCCGCTCCCTTGGAGAACACGGCCAGCTCCATATACACTCTCCGCTTGGTACATAAAAGCTTCATAAACTCGTCTGCCCAGCTTCTGTCCTCAAAGCCTTTTCCCATAAGAAAGACAGAGGAATAATTTTTGTTCTGCATCAGTCTGGATGCACAGGAACAGAGAATCCTGTCTGCCAGCTTGGCGCCGGAATCATTTTTTAAAATATCCAGATTAAAGCTCTCGTCCATCCGTTCCTGTTCCGCAATTACCGTAGTATTTTTCAGACCTCTCTGAACCTTCATTTCATAATAGAGAAGCCCCTCTGCTGAGAGATCAAACATTCCCACAGTTCCGTTCCAGATTTCTTTTCTCTGGCTGAGGATATAATAAATATAGCTTTCCGAATGGCTGATAATGTGAATCCGTTCTCTTGAAACTCCCAGTGTCTCTCCACATGCATAAAGAGCCTCTGACAGCCTCTGATTCATTTTTTTCACGGTAAATACCAGCTGTCCGATCTGTTTTTTTCCGTATTCTTCTTCTGGAAGGCGCATAATCCGCTCCAGAAACAGTGCCAGCAGCTTTTTTGCCTCATAGCGCACATTTCCCAGCGTAGCTGTCCCGTCCTTACAGACCAGCTTTACCAGCTTGTCCACAATAATCCCATCCCCTTTTAAGGTATGGGCATAGGCCTCCTCTCCCACAAACCAGGCGTCCTCAGTTTTATGCCTGCAGATTACCGTAGGAAATGACCATGTTTTTTCCTCTTCTGCGCAGTTGATCTGTGTATAACCGTCACACAAATCAATGCCGACAACAAGTTCCTCCATAAAAACCCCTTTTTCTTATATCAGACCGAACAGTTCTTCCATCAGGGCGCTGTCGGTTACGTACTTCTTCATTTTTTCCTGCAATGCCGTTTCTTCCTTCAAAGAAAGGCACAGACTCATTTCATTTAAGGCCGCAAAACGGCTTTCTTCCTCTCTGGAATACTCTGCAGCACAGCTTATGCTGCCCTCCTTCACCAGCTTCCGGTTTTCACCGTCCCTTTGGTATATCCGGTATTCCAGAATTTCACCTTCAAACAGCACCTTCTGCCGTGCATAGATTCCCGGATAAACCTTAATCAGCTCATCTGCCTGGAACTCTTCCTCCTCAGGAAGGATTCGTACCTCCATCTCCGGACGGTACTCCCGTCCTCCCCTTAACTCCAGAATCACCTGATTTTTCAGCTGCTCCGGAAGAGGCATCAGCCGTCCCAGATCCTGAAAACAGGCAAATACCCGCTTTTCCTCCAGAAGGATGTCCAGCATGGCCCGGCACAGCTCCTGCCTGTGTTCATCCAGCTCCTTTAAGGTCGAATAATACCGGATCAGAGCTAACAGATAGATTGTGGGAATCCTGCTTTTATCCTCCACACTGCTGACTGCGCTTTCCAGCCATGCAAACACCTTGTCACCTGTGGCCTTATCCCGCAGAAAATAATCAGCAGACTTCATGGTAAAATAAGCCTTGATCACACTGTCACTGGTATGCTTTCCTGACATATACCAGGAGAATACCCAGTCGATCCGATCCGTTTCACCGGTAAACATCATCTGCGCCAGAAGACGTTCCGGAAGATCATAGGTTTCAATATGCTCTCTCTCTCCCTGACTCAGTACCTTAAACATCTGCATAGCAGATCCGTTAAAATACTCACACAGATAATCCAGAATCACACTGTCATACCGGCCCTCTGAAAACAGGCGGAAAGCTATCTGTAAAAGCAGAGGATCGCTTTCCGGAAGCTGCTGCAGAATCATTCTGCTGCAGAGCTTCATCAGCCTGCTGCTTTTCAGTTCTTCATAGCCATAGGCTTTTACAATCTCAAAGGCCTCCCGCATATACCCCTGCTGAATCAGGGTTTCACAGACTCCTGCCCGATCCTCCCGTTCCAGGCGTTCCAGCTCCAGATCCATCAGATAATCCACGTCATCTCCTGTATCCGGCTCATCTGACTCCAGACGTTTTCTGTACCATCCGATCATTTCAATCAGAATTTTTCTGCGGAACAAAGGATGAAGCCGCAGATCAGACAGTGCACGCTTCAGCGTCATCATATCCTCCGGACCGGAAATCCCCGTCTCTGCCAGCCGGCTGCACTCCTGCAGGCGAAGCATCGGATGGGACGGAGCGATATCATAGCACTGCTCCTCCAGCTCCTCCGCATCCTTTCGTCTCATAGCCGGAATCTTCTGGCAGGAAATATTAGCATATCGGTTGCCATACTCGTCCTGGAACAGGATCACCGGATTTCTGCCAAAAAGAGGCACATAAGCAATTCCGTCCCGAACAGGGAAAGCGTCCTCCCCTTCGATTTCTTCATAGCAGACAATCACATAGCGAATTCCTGGAACGGATATCCGAATCCGATAGGATTTTAAAATAGCAGGCAGAATTTCCGCCACCTTCTCATCAATCATCTCCCGGTAAAGCATATGCTCATAGAGAACCGAAAGCCTCTGATCCAGCCGTGAATCCAGCAGCTGCTCCATAGTAAACTGCTCAATGTCCCGCTCATACTGACGGTAAAGAGAGGAACCCGGATTCATATATCGGATAATATTCATGTAAAGGATGGCTCTGCTGGCATCATCCATGGATTTCTCGTAAGAGAAGTATAATAGCACCTCTCTGGGAAGCAGATAAGGATAATCATAGGGAAGGGAAAACAGGAAATACTCATATAGCCTGGTCAGGCTGACCCCCTGTTCCAACGCCTTTTGATACCAGGGAAAATATTCCTCTCCTCTGCAGTCTCCCTTGATCAGCATACTGCAAACTGCTCCCAAAAGCTCTTTCTCTTCATATTTTTGGTAAAGCAGCTTTAAAAGACGACAATAGAGGCGTCTGTAATACTTTGATGCTGCAGCCGGCTCTGCAATGAAAACGGCCAGTTCCCGGCTTACCAGATCCTGTCTGGCTGCAAACATCATTACCTGTACCTCATATTCTCCCATTCTTCCAAGAAGAACCGGATTGTCCCGGTAAATCCGAAAACTCTCTGCATAAAGGAAAGGACTGTGACAGCCATGCTGGAACATCGTCCGCATTTCCTCCAGGCACGCTGCAGGCCCTGCTCCTTCCTCCGACTCCAGCCTCAGCCTTAAAAGATAAAGCTCCGCATGATCCGGCTGCTCCTCCAGACACTGCCTTACCCGCTCCAGAAGTGAGGTTCTCTGTTCCTCCCGTTTCTGAACCAGATACAGCAGATACTGATAAAAACAGAGCGTCTCCCGGTTGTCTCTGCCCCGCAGCCCTGGATCATCTTTCCAGCTTTCCAGCATTTCTGCCGCCCTCTCTGTCTGTCCTTCCAGAATACACAGCTCTGCCAGGCGAAGAATATTTTCCAGATCCTCTCCCTGAATTCTTCGGATATCCTCCAGAATCAGGCGCATCTGGCTTACCAGATCCTGCTGTTTTTCTGTTTCGTACTGAAGGCGAAGACGCAGATACTGCTGCTTCTTTTTCTGAAGCTCCTGTCTTTCCCTGTCACGGCTGTCCTCTGCCGCCTGAGCCTCCACCGGGACAATTATCGTATCACGCACAGTCATAATCCGGACTGCCCCCAGATTTTTCCCCTGATGGAGGCGTCCGGCATTAATCTGATAAGGAACCTGGCAGATTCCGTTCTGAAAATCCTGGGAGCTGAAGCTCTTTTTGGGAAGCTCCAGGAAATCCCCCTCCACAGCTGCTTCAAACTGCACATATCCCCAGGTTTCTGCCTTTACCTCCAGCTGATCCGGACAGTTTTCCTCCACGTTCTCATAAAAACGTGGTTCTGTGGAGATTTTCAAGGTTACCGGCTTCTTAGCGCCTAATGCCACCAGAAACTCCTCTAACTGATTTTGACGATTCAGCCGGCCCCGAAGCCCATCATAAAGAGCTCTTGTATGAAGATCCTGCATAAAGGGAGCTTCCACAAAATCCTGATATTCAAAAAGACGCAGAGACAGATCCGAATCCCGCTTTGCCAAAGCGGCAAAGTCTGCCGGTGTTTTCAGACTGTCCAGCGTCTTTCCTGTTCCTCCCAAATTCACGGAAAAAGAATAGGGTACTTTTCTCTCCCCGCCATTGGTCACAAGACAAAAGTTCCCCGTTATCACATCTTCACCGGAAAGGTGCCGTCCGTCTACCTCATATAAAATCCTGTTCCGGCTTCCGCCGAACGCACTGTCGCACAGTCTCACTCTCATATTGGAAGAATAAATCAGTCCCTTGATAAATCTCCCCTGTTCATCTGATATATATAATTCTTTTTTTGTCACCGCTCCGGCCGGAACCGAGTCCTTCACAGACTGAGGTTCAATCTGCAGAACCGGGCTTTCTCCCTCCACGATTCCTCTGGCAAGACGGTTAATTCTTTCTCTCATAGTATCACCTGTAAAAAATGCTCGTTATCCATACCATAATATCACAATTCCACTTGATTTAAAAGAATTAAATTGGTATGATTAAAAAAAGTAGAATTGACGAAAGAGGCACTGCCCATGTTATCGGAACCCATGACCCTTTACAAACTGATGAATCTCTATATGCTCAAGCAGGTGAACTTTCCTCTCACCAATGCCCAGCTGACTGATTTTTTTCTCCAGCACGAATATGCCAGCTATTTTACCCTTCAGCAGGCTTTAAGCGAGCTGCAGGATTCCGGTCTGATTCAGGCTGAATCCACCCACAATACTACACGGTATGTCATTACCCGGGAGGGCGAGGATACCCTGGGATTTTTTGAAAAAGACATTCCGCCGGCCATTACTGAGGACATGGACAGCTATTTGAAAGAAAACCGCTTCCGTATGAGGGAGGCGGCCGGAACTGTAGCTGACTATTACAAATCCACGAACCAGGACTATGTTGTACACTGTGAGGTACGGGAAGGTCGCACAACTCTGATCGGCCTGGATATTTCCGTCCCGGACAAGGATCAGGCTGTACTCATGTGCAGTCACTGGAATGAACGAAGCCAGGATATCTACGCTTATGTAATGAAAACCCTGATGAGCAGCGGGAAATAGACACAAAAAGAGACCATCGATCCGAATCTCGAATGTATGGTCTCTTTTTTATCGCATTTCGTCTGACCTGACTCAGACAGACGATTCTATTTCTGTTTTATTGTGAATCATTCTCCCCGTATGGATAGCTTCCCTTTACTGGTTATATCCGTCCGGATTGTTCTTCTGCCATCTCCAGGCATCCTCACACATTTCCTTAATGCCGTTTTCTGCCTTCCAGCCCAGTTCAGCCTCAGCCTTTGCCGGATCTGCATAGCACTGCGGAATATCACCCTCACGGCGCGGTTTGAATACATAGTTGATCTTTAAGCCATTTACTTCCTCAAATGCCTGAATTACATCCAGAACGCTGTAGCCGTGTCCGGTTCCCAGATTGTAGATCCATACACCGCCATGCTCCTTGTTCAGCTTCTCCAGTGCTTTCAGATGTCCGTTTGCCAGATCCACTACATGGATATAGTCGCGGATACAGGTACCGTCCGGAGTGTTGTAATCATTGCCGAATACGCCCAGGCATACCAGCTTGCCCACTGCCACCTGTGTAATATAGGGGAACAGGTTGTTGGGAATTCCCTTGGGATCCTCACCAATCCGTCCGGACTTATGAGCGCCGATGGGGTTAAAGTAACGAAGCAGCATCACATTCCATTCCGGATCAGCGGTATGTAAATCCGTCAGAACCTGCTCCAGCATTCCCTTGGTACGGCCGTAAGGATTGGTAATCTCACCCTTGGGGCACTCTTCGGTAATCGGAACAAAAGCAGGATCGCCATATACTGTAGCAGAAGAACTGAATACAATGTTCTTTACTCCATGACGGCGCATAACATCACACAGAATCAGAGTTCCCGTAATATTGTTGTGATAATATTCCAGAGGCTTGTATACAGACTCTCCTACTGCCTTCAAACCGGCAAAATGAATAACCGCATCTACGTTCTCATTGTCAAATACCCGGTTTAAAGCCGGCTCGTCCAGAAGATCTACCTCATAAAAAGTCAACTTTTTCCCGGTAATCTCCTCTACCCGTTTTAAAGACTCCTTACAGGAATTGCAGAGATTGTCCACAACTACCACGTCATAGCCTGCATCTAACAATTGTACGCAGGTATGGCTTCCAATGTAACCAGCTCCTCCGGTAACTAAAATCGTTGCCATAATACAGCCTCCTTTAATGTTGTTTTCAGATAAAAAATAGAGAAATTCCGACCGCGGAACTCTTTATTTTCATTATAAACGGACAATCATGGAAAGACAATGAAATTTTATTTAAAATTCCTGCAATTTTATCATTATTTCATTCAGGCCCTGATGATGCAGATTGTCCCGCTTTTCCTGCAGGCAAAGTCAAAAGCCGGCGGCAGCTTCCTGCCCTCCGGCTTCTTCGTTTTTCCAGCTCGCCTCATCCTCCCTGAGCCTCCAGCCACTCTCGCATTTTTCGGACTGCTTTTTTTTCCAGACGCGATACATAGCGACTCGCCTATTGTAAACGATTTGCCCTAAGAAATTGCTTCCAGTTCACGGAAGCGGAATTTGATGATGATTTGTTTGTCCTCGGTCAGTTCCACTCGTTCGATGAGACTGACCAAGAGTTCCCGGCTGGTATAGGCAGAGTCCAGAAATTGCTGAACCAGTTCTCCGGCTCGGTCTTCGGTGCTGACCGGGCTTTCCTTTTGTGCTTCCAGTTCCTTCAGCTTTTCTTCCAGAGAAGTTCTATCCATTTTCACTCGCTGATAGATGCGCTCGAAATCAGATTCCGCCAGCAGGCCGGTCAACCGATCCATATACATCTTATCTAGGTTGGCAGTCAGGTTGTCGATCTTGCCGTGCAGTGATTGGATCTCAGCTTCATGGCTTTCTGCCTGCAGAGCTTTCTCCACAGCGTCAGCAGCAACAGGCTGCAGCTTCTTTGGATCGAGATAGGCTTCGCAGACTTCTCTCACTTTTGCCAAAACTGCTTCGGTAACTACCTGCTCCTTGATGGAGTGGCAGGAACAAACGCCTGCTTTGGTAAAGCGCTGATAGGTTCGGCATACAAAGAACAGTCGATCCTCACCAGATACCGGCGGTCGGTTCAGCACCGCCATGGGATAGCCACACTCATGGCAGAAAATCAAGCCTTTTAATAAGAAGTCATAGGTTCTGCTGCGGGTGTGCTTGCGGCTGTTGACCAGCATTCGTACTTTCTGAAAAGTCTCTTTGTCAATCAGCGGTTCGTGGGTGTTCTCAACAACCACCCAATTCTCACGATCCTGCTTCAGGCACTTCTTGGACTTGTAGCTGATCTTCACTGTTCGCCCCTGGACCATGTTGCCCAGGTAGGTTTCGTTTTGCAGCATCTCGGAGATACGTTCGCTGGACCAGAGTCCGGCATAGGGACCTTTGCGCCCCATATTCCAGCCACAATAGGTCGCCGGTGTTGGAACACCTTCTTCGTTGAGCGTCGCTGCAATCTTTCGGCAGCTCATGCCGTCCAGTGCCATGGCGAAGATCCGACGCACGATGGGCGCCACTTCCTCATCTATGACGATCTTGTTCTTCTCCGTCGGATGCATCTTGTAGCCGTACATGGGCTTGCCCCCGATGAACTGTCCCTTCCGCTGCTTATCACGCTTGACAGATTTGATCTTCTTGGAAATATCCTTGGCATACATATCATTCATGATAGCACGGAACGGGGTAATATCATTAGCCGTGGACTCCACACCTGTATCGATGCCGTCCAGCAGTGAAATATAGCGTACTCTCTTTTCAGGGAAGTATCGCTCCATATAGTGGCCAATCATGATATAGTCACGCCCCAGTCGGGACAGGTCTTTGGTGATGACCATATTGACCTTCTTGGCTTCAATGTCACCGATCATGCGTTGGAAGTCCGGACGATCAAAACTGGTTCCGCTCCAGCCATCATCGATGTAGGTATCATAGACGGATAAGCGGTGCTGCTGAACGAACTCGTTGAGTAGCGATTTCTGGTTGGTTACACTTTGGGATGGTCCTTCGGTCTCATCCTCCTTTGATAAACGGATGTACAATGCGACATGGTAATCCATTGGGTTGCTTATTTCTAAGTACATAGGTTCCTCCTTGAAATAAGCGACCACTCATCGCAAACATTGTACAACAGGTTTCTCAGGTGTCGCAAGGATGCGGATAAGATAAAGCCGAAAAGACTCCTCCAGCAATTCAGCGAGGCTCTTTTCGGCTTCAGTATATATGCAGTGCACTACAGGCAAGGTTTGCTTCATACGTTCTACCTCCTTTGTTCATCGTATGTAAAGGGGCAGATTTTCTTGCCTGTCCATGGTATGAAATTGGAGCCATTCCCTAAAAGTGTGCAGGTGCACAGTTTTAGGGAATGAAAAGTGAGCTGCCGGAAAACAGATCACACTTTATCCATCTTGAATAAAAGGAAAAATCGTGTAGAATTAAGATAGAGTATATGATACGGAGGACTCTTATGGGAGAAAAAATCTTAAGTTGGTTTGAAAAAATAGTAACAGGTGAAAAACGAAGATGGTTTTTTGCCGCAGTAATTGTTGCCATAATTTTGGGCGTAATCGTCTTTCCTTATATCGACGCAAATTTTCTTTACTACAACCGAATTGAAAAAAGAATTGACAACTTGACAAATCTTGTGAATTTAACTGGCGTGCCACTCGAAGAAAATGAGATGCTATATGAAGAATACTTAAGTATATTAGAGGAAGTGAAAACTGCACGTGAAAACGCTCTGTTTGGTTCAGGAAAAGCAGAGGATTCAAAAACTGATCGCATGTGGAAATTTGCTGGTGGAGCTTCCTTATGGGTAATCATTGCTGTCGTATTACTCTTCTCCAAGAAAAAAGGAGAACAACGTACATTCAAACACTGGGTTAACAACATCTTTTCTGCAATTATTTGTTTGGTATTCGGTGGAATCTTAGGACAAGTATTTGTTTATATTCCCACGATTGGATCTTCAAAAGTCAATTTTATTCTTGCTCCTATTGCAGAGTTCATCGTCGTGTGGTTACTAATGGAATCACCAAAATCTAAAGCAAAGGAAAATTAATATTACAGCGTGCCTTAATCTTATTGATCGAGGCACGCTACTTTTATGGACTTCTTAAAAAGCTGTATAATTTTAAATTTAATTTTGAAGTAATCTCTAAATATCTGTTTGTGGCTCAGAGGAACCGTCTTAAACGGATCGGTATTTAGCAAATCCGGTTCAATCAGCAAACTCATTGCAAAGCAGTGAGCGAAAAACTCGGGAATGTCGCACTCGACTTTATCAACTTCAATGAGTTTCATTACCAAAGTGAAATCCTCAGGAGGCACTTCCGGATTGCCGGTCAGAGCGATGTTCACGCAATGGCCCAGTTCATGAAGAAACACGCTCTGGGGAGTTGCTTCGTGGTCCTTGTGCGGAACCAGCATATAGATGTCTGCCGCAACACTACCATCGGTCATATTCATGCAACGACAGAAGGAATCTTCTGTGCGGTGTTTTTCATGGAATAAGAAAATGAACAAATACTGTCCACGTAGAACTCGCTTTGAAAAATCATAAACACGCTCTGCAACCTTCATGGTTTCCGCAGCCGCTTCTGCTGTCAGAAAACTATCATCACAATTGTCGTAATTCTCAGTAATATCATTAGCCAGAGCGCTCAACTGTGCAACATTCTCTTCCGCTCTTTTGCTGAACGACCAGTTGCGATAGAGGTACATCATACAGGCCGCATTGCCTTCCACAACGCTCCATCCAGGATGACGGTCCATGAACGCCTCCATGATCAACTGATCACATCTGGCACGCAGTTCATGATGCAACTGCCCATAATCGTGCTGAGAATAAGTAGCGACAACCTGTTTCAGATACGCAGCCAGTTCACTTAATTTCTTGATTGTGTTCATTTACTCATCCTCCTTTCAGGACATATTTCTTGCTAACCATAGGTAATTCGAACGACAATCCATCTTCTTAGGAGGCGAACGCTCTATCCTGCTGAGCTACAGAGACATCTATTCAATTAAAATTGGTAACGATCACTTTTCATCGTAAGGCGGCCGGTAGAGCATAACCTTAGGAGGGGGATGCTCCATCCTACTGTAAAAGCCGCCTGATTTTGCGTCAGACGGCTCTTTTTACATGCCCTTATAGAATTCTTCTTCAAAGTCCTCGGCACACTGTTTCCGGCAAGTATCAATGATATGACCGTACCGCTCTGTGATCATCTCAGCTTGAGCGTGACCGGAGTCACCCTGAACTGCTTTGATGTTACCACCGGTCAGCACCAGTTTGTAACTGATGCTGCTATGCCGCAAACTGTGAAAGGATACGACCTGGAGTCTAAGCTGCAGCAATTGCTTTTCCAGCAAACGGGGCAAGGTTTCCTCCGAAAGTGGTCTGCCATTGGAATACCGCAGAATCAGATCCGGCTGGTTTCGCTTGGCTGGTTTCAGTGATTCCTTCCACTCCAGCAAAGCATTCAGCACATAATCAGGAAGATATACCGTTCGGATACTGGATTTGGTTTTGGGACGTTTTAACACTGTAACCGTCCGCCCTTCATCAAAGACAGCCGGGAATTGATATAAAATATCTTTTCCATTCAGCACATCCACCGCATCTCTGCGGACACGTTTTAATGTCTTGCTGACAGAAACAGTCCCTTTCTGGAAGTCCACATCATCCCAGGTCAATGCCAGAATCTCGCCCTTCCGCAGGGAACCGGCAAAAGCCAGATGTACCGCAATGGACAGCATAGGGTTGTCGCAGTTCTGGATCAATATCTTAATTTCATCAGTAGTCAGCATCGGGATTTCGGTTGGAAAGGCTTTCGGAACATTTGCTTTCCGAAAAGGATTCCTGGGCACATACTCCCACAAAACTGCCTGCTCAAATGCACTGTGCAGCAGCTTATGAATGTTCGTCAGTACGGAGGGCGTGATTTGGGGATCAGACTGCAATTTTCCGTACAACGCTGCAATTACCTTGGGGCTGAACTCTGACAGCCGTATACTTCCCATAAACGGAACAATATAGTTCCGAATGAGCCCTTCATTGCTGGTGTAGGTGGAACATGCCCAATGGATGCGACCGTATAATTCCACATATTCTTCCAGAAATTGTGCCAGTGTTCCTGCACGATACTGCGCCCGCTCCTTCTCATGTTGCTGAATCAAGTCCAGTTGTTCCTTTCGCCTGAGAGCAACTTCATAGGAATGATAGGTCTCCCACTTTTGTTTCTTCTTATCTCCATCATATATAGTGTACACCACACTGAAGCTTTTGTTCCGTTGAACGATTGATGCCATACTTGTTACCTCCTTTTTGTCTTGGCGATTTAAGCATAGCATCCCCAGTTTTAATATTATTTTTGACGGAAGGTGTCCAAAATGCAGCATTTGAATCGTTATTATAGTTAAACTGGATCAGAGATTCGGAAGAGCGAAAACAGAATAATATGGACACTAAGGAGGCTTGTTATGATTCCAAATGAAGTTCTTACCGAAGTATTATTACAGCAGGTTGCAAAACAATATGCTGAGGGTATTATCGCTAGTCTACCTTCCCCCAAAGAATGCAATCATAAGTTTTCGGGTGAGTTTGAAGAAAAGATGCAATCTTTGATCAGAGGTATAGGCACCAAAAGTTGTGCAGTAGCAATTCAGGACTCCGTAATCTGTAAATAAGTTAATCGGCGGTTTGGTATTTTCCAAATCGCCGATTATATTGTTCCGATGTTCGTAAAAAATTTATTGCTATTATTCCGATAACAGGATATACTATTATCAAGAAACGAAAAAGGTGGTGACTTTCCATGGAATATAAATCTGTCGCACAAATGGCGGAACAATGGGGTATCTCAGACCGCAGAGTGCGTATTTTATGCCAGCAAGGCAAGATTGATAGCGTTATTCGCAAAGGCCGAGCCTGGCTTATTCCTGCAGACGCAAAGAAACCGATTGATGGTCGAACAACACGCTATCAGCAGAACGATAGTCCTTATGCGGAACTCTTCGCTGAAGTTGATGCGCTAAAAGCAGAACTTGATAAACGTCGTCCTCTAACACAAGGGGAATTACAGCGTCTCCGTGAGGAATTCCTCATTGAATATACCTACAACTCCAATGCCATCGAAGGTAATACTCTGACACTCCAAGAAACTGCTCTGGTTCTTGAAGGCATCACTGTGGACAAGAAGCCGCTGAAAGACCATCTGGAGGCAGTTGGTCATAGAGATGCGTTTCTCTATGTACAGGATCTAGTGAAAAATAATGTTCCGTTTTCAGAAAGTATCATTAAACAGATTCACACACTGGTGCTAATGGATAGGCCAGAAGACCGTGGTGTATACCGCCGTATCCCGGTAAGAATCATGGGGGCATATCATGTACCGTCTGATCCGGTCCTCGTTCCGGAACAGATGGAGAATTTGGTCGCTGAGTTTTCTGCCAACAAAAAAATACATCCTATCGAGCGTGCAGCGCTGTTCCATCTGAAGTTTGAGGGTATCCATCCTTTTGTGGATGGCAATGGACGTACTGGACGCCTAATTCTGAATCTCATGCTAATGCAAGCTGGTTATCCACCAATCAATGTAAAGTATTCAGATAGGAAGCGGTACTATGAGGCATTTGATGCATATTACCGTGACAATTGCACGGCTCCGTTAGTTGAAATACTATGCAACAGCCTTTGCGAACGCATATCCCTATTCAATCTAACTGTGCAACAAGAATATTAAAGATAGGAGGAATATTTATGTTCGTTAAAGAAATTTCTATTCGTAATTTCAGAATTCTATCTAATTCAACAATGGATTTAAACAAGAATATTTGTTTGATGATTGGTAGAAATAACACCGGTAAAACTTCTTTCATGGTTCTATTTGATAAGTTTTTAAATCAACTTAGCTTTGATTTTAATGACTTTTCGGTGAATTTAAGAGAAACGATACTTGGCTTTGATCAAAATACAGACGAAACTCAATTAGCAATTCAGCTTATTCTCACCATTGAATACGAAAGCAACGACGATCTGTGCAATATCTCCGAATTTATAGTTGACTTAGATCCAGGTAGAAAAGATGTCCATTTGCTCTTTGAATGCTCAATTAATAAAAACAAGCTATTAGAGGGCATTCAAACCGCAGGCACCCTGTCAAAAGAAAAATTTATCCAGAAGAACTTATCTTCTTATTTAGAAAAGCATGTTTATACTTTTGATGATTTTGAAGATTTAAAAACAGAAAATCGATATAGGCTAATCAAAAAAGACTTTAAAGATGTCAAGAAACTAATTGACTTTGAAATAATCCATGCTAAGCGAAGCGTTTCAAGTTCAGAAGAGAAGCATGGCATGAAAGTGCTTTCTGGATTAACTACAGCATTTTTCAATAGTCTAAACACAAATGCTCCCGACAAGTTCGAAGAAATAAATAAATTAATTGAAAACATGGATTCTAGTTTAGACACAAACTACAACTCTTTCTTCGAGTCTTTTTTGAAAACAGCTAAAGATTTTCTGGGAATGGGCGATCTGAGAGTTCGATCCAACCTAAAAGCAAGCGAAATTATTTCTGATGCTTCTGAGGTTGTTTATGGTGAAGACTCAACGCAGTTACCAGAGTACCTCAACGGCTTAGGTCATATGAATATCCTCTATCTGTTGTTGAACATTGAAATAAAAAAGAACAATTTTGCCACCAATAAAAAAGACATAAAACTCTTGTTTATCGAAGAACCTGAAGCACATACACACCCACAGCTTCAATATATTTTCGCCAGAAAAATCTACGAAATTGTTAGTAATATTTCTGGTATGCAAACCATTATTTCAACGCATTCTCCTCATATTGTTTCTAATCACCCATTTGAAAATATCAGATACTTGGCGACAACCAAAGATGAGAATGGCTACTTCAACATTGTAATAAAGAACTTTCACAAAGATTTGAGTAAAAAGTATGCTACAGAATCCGAAGAGTTTCAGTTTCTGCAGCAATATCTTTCAATTGAATCTGCAGAATTGTTCTTTGCTGACAAGGCTATTTTTATCGAAGGCATATCCGAAGGTATGCTTTTACAGCATTTTATCTCCGAATTTGATAACGTGAAGCTAAAAGAAGAAGAAGCCGCTATAGCAGCTAATCCTGATTTGAAAACCTCGTATATTCCGCTATCTTCACAAAACATAACCGTTGTACAAGCTGGAGCTAATGCAAAAGCTTTCCGGCATTTTCTTGAGTTTTTAAATATACCTTCTGTCATTATTACTGACATTGATACAACAAGACCCAAGCAAACCGCCAAAGGAATAAGATACGAAGCATGTGCTGTAAAGGATGTAAATAGTTGTAGAACAAGCAATGCAACCATTACATATTATCTTGGCGCACCGGAGTACAAACAAGGGGATGCTACATATTCAAGCTGGTACCAAAACATGGTGGATCACACGGCTAATTCCATTAGCACACAGGTTTATCTCGCTTACCAAGGGGAGGAAAACGGTTATAGTTCCAGAAGCTTTGAAGATGCATTCATCAATGTCAATTATGCCAACCTGAAAGATCACTTAGGCGCTATTAACGGTCTGAAAAACATAGATTGCTTCGATAATGATTCAACGGATATGTACGCTTTCACGCAGAATGTTTTAGATGAGAAATCAGATTTCGCTTCCTCTCTTCTATTTCTGGCTCATGCGAAGGGAGTTAAATGGCAGGCACCGCTGTACATAAAGGAGGGATTTGAATGGCTCCTGAAACAATGAATGCAATTGATACATGTAAAGAGCATATTACGTCGCATAAAAGCTTCGTATTGCGTGGTGGTGCAGGTAGCGGCAAAACGGAATCTCTTAAAGAACTGCTTCTTTATCTATACCAATCGAATCCAAATGCAAAAGTAATTTGTATTACACATACGAATGCTGCTGTACAAGAAATAATAAATCGTGTTGGTGATCGATATCCGGTCACTACTATTCACTCTTTTTTGTACGGTTTAATCGGAAACTATAAGAAGAACATCAAATCAGTTATTGACCAGTTATTCCATGTGCCACTTATGATCCGTGAAGACAAAGCCGATAGTATCTCTGACGCTGACTATAAGAAAGCAGAACACGAAAAATATAAAAAAACATATAGCAAATATTCAAGTAAGCTATACTCAATTTGTAAAGAAAACTGTGAGAAAGTAGTTGGAAAGCGAGATTACGATAAGAATCCAGAATTATATAATGAACAACTTAACAATCGAATCAAATCACTAAATGCAATAATATCAGGTCTTATTCGGGATAAGAGTTCTTCCTCGATATACTATAATGAGACCAAATTCAATAGTCTGAACGAATTGAGTTACGGCCATGATGGATTACTGGTAATCTTTCATCTGTTATTTGAAAAGTATCCACTATTAGGAAAAATCATAGCAGATAAATACGATTATGTGTTTATTGATGAATATCAGGATACTCGTAGTGAGATACTAAATGATTTGCTGAGCTTACCAACAAAATACGAGTTGACTATTGGATTGTTCGGTGACAGCATGCAATCCATTTACAGCGACGGAGTTGGTGACGTTGAAGAATATGTGAATAAACTAGTACTTGCCCCCGTGCCAAAACCCGACAACTATAGATGTTCATTTGAAGTTATCGACCTGATCAATAAGCTTCGCTTTGACAATATTGTCCAATCAGTGGCCTTGAAAAGATTACCGGAAGGTGATTATGAAACACCTGCTGACAGGCATGGTTCTGCAAAAATTCTGTATGCATTAACAGATAAAAAGCCAACTGCGTTTAGTTCTGCGGAAGATAAAGAAAAGCATCAAATCCTAATAAACCAATTACTCTTGAAGGCACAAGAAATATCATCGGATGCCAAAGTACTTATACTAACAAACAAGGCAATCGCCGAAAAGAATGGTTTTCAGTATCTCTATAAAATCTTTGATGACCGATACATCGACGTAAGCGACAGAATTGAAAATTATTTACGATCAATCCAGGCCCTTGATGTCAGTGATTTATGCCATTTATATCTCAAAAAGGACTACAATGCACTAATAAAACTTGTTAGGAAAGGCGGATATGTCATACATAGTATTGCAGATAAACAACAGCTACATGACATTATCCATGAAATCATAGATGATCGTAATCTATCTGTTTCAGAAGTAATTGAAAAAGCCATTAGCTACAAGTTGTTAAAGCGAACAGAAACTTTTCAAAATATAGCTGAAAAAAACTCTAATTTCCTCGATCAGCTAAATAACGACACTCAATTCCAATTATTTAAAAAACTCTATCTTGAAGGGCAAAATACTTTCAACAAAATTAAGGATAGTATTGATATCAATTCAGAAGAGGAATTTGATTACTACCAGTTGCTATTTAAGCGAGAGCGATTTATTGTCGAATTGTTCTCTTCCGCTTTGAAATTTTCTGAAATCCTTAACTTTAGTAAATACCTCAATGAAGAAACAGAGTATATTACGATGCACAAGACCAAAGGTACAAGCATACCATCTGTAATCGTAGTAATGGAAGAATATTTCTGGAACGAGTATGATTTTTCGTTGCTCTATAAAACTGCGGATAACTCAAAACGTGAAAAGGCGATACGTTCTCAGAAATTAATTTATGTTGCTTGTTCACGTGCCAAGCACAATTTAATCTGCATAAAGGTGTTAACATCTGATGAAGTACCTGCTTTTCTACAACGTTTTCCTGAAGCGGAGCTTATTGATGATATAGGCGTAGATAGTTAAAATAATGAGTGGCCGCTTAACTAAATAATCTAATCGAGTAGGAGGCTAATCATTAATTGATTAGCCGACC
>UMFI01015810.1_pt1 | contig 52112 bp, 41 predicted proteins | sample 1964951 | NCBI WGS metagenome assembly UMFI01 (sample SAMEA4836040, study PRJEB28245) | human gut metagenome | biome: gut microbiome; material: fecal sample | place: Denmark | collected 2008 | reverse complement strand
TACACTAATTCAAAATGTCCTTGACAAAGGGGACAGTTTAAAAGATATATATCCTATACATGCACCACTTTCTTTTTCAACAATTACCCATGCATTCGTATTTTTCACCATAGCATTTACAAAAGAATTCATCTGATCCATATTCATTGGATATCCCATTATAAAATCACCCAAATGCTCATCTGTCCCCCATCCCTCGAAGCATATTGAAGCATCTTCATTCACAAAATGGCGGATGTATAATCGCTCTGTTTCTATTTTCATCATAAAAATCCTTTTCCATCTACATTATGACTTGGCACCACTACATCAATTAATCCTACTATAACATACTTTTAAACTGTAAAAAAGGGTTTCCGAGAAATCTCGGAAACCCTTGAATTTACTAGATATTTACACTACTAACAAGTAATTACTCGATAACTGTAGCAACACGTCCAGAACCTACTGTACGTCCACCCTCACGGATAGCGAATGTAAGACCCTGCTCCATAGCTACTGGATGGATGAGCTCGATTGTCATCTCTACGTTATCACCAGGCATGCACATCTCTGTTCCTGCTGGAAGCTCGCAAACACCTGTTACGTCTGTTGTTCTGAAGTAGAACTGTGGACGATAGTTGTTGAAGAATGGAGTATGACGTCCACCCTCGTCCTTTGTAAGAACGTAAACCTGAGCTGTAAACTTATGGTGACATGTTACTGTACCAGGCTTAGCAAGAACCTGTCCACGAACGATCTGGTCACGGTTAATACCACGGAGAAGTGCTCCGATGTTATCACCAGCCTGAGCCTCGTCTAACTGCTTACGGAACATCTCGATTCCAGTAACAACAGTCTTCTGAACGTCCTCTTTAACACCAAGGATCTCTAACTCGTCGTTGAGGTGAAGTGTACCACGCTCTACTCTACCAGTTGCAACAGTACCACGACCTGTGATTGTGAATACGTCCTCTACTGGCATAAGGAATGGCTTATCTGTATCACGCTGTGGATCTGGGATATAAGAATCAACAGTATCCATAAGCTCCATGATCTTGTCTCCCCAAGGTCCCATTGGATCCTCAAGAGCCTTAAGAGCTGATCCCTGGATGATTGGGCAATCATTGAATCCGTACTCCTCAAGCTGCTCTGTAACTTCCATCTCTACGAGCTCGATAAGCTCTGGGTCGTCAACCATATCACACTTGTTAAGGAATACGATGATGTAAGGAACACCTACCTGACGAGAAAGGAGGATGTGCTCCTTTGTCTGAGCCATAACACCATCAGTAGCAGCAACAACAAGGATAGCACCATCCATCTGAGCTGCACCAGTGATCATGTTCTTTACGTAGTCAGCATGTCCAGGACAGTCAACGTGTGCGTAATGTCTCTTTTCTGTCTCATACTCAACGTGAGCTGTAGAAATTGTGATTCCACGCTCTCTCTCCTCTGGAGCCTTATCAATGTTAGCGAAATCTGTAGCTGTGTTACCAGCGACACGAGCTGCTAATACTGCTGTAATAGCTGCTGTTAAAGTTGTTTTACCATGATCTACGTGACCGATGGTACCAATATTACAATGTGGTTTTGTTCTTTCAAATTTAGCCTTTGCCATTTTGAAACGTCCTCCTTAAACTTTTATGCCCCATGGGCTTTTTTTATAATCTACCGACTGCTTTGATTATACGAAATAATCAAAGTTTTTTCAAGTAAATTTTATGGCAAATCCCCCTTTTTCAAGGGGAAATGCCTTTATTTTTGATTTTTATACCATATATAGTATATATTTCATCATTTGTACTATAAATTGTTTGCTAATTTGCAATTATTTTGCGTGGTTAGCAAGAACCTTGTCCTGTACATTCTTTGGAACCGGCTCATATCTGTCGAAGAACATTGAGTAGTTTCCACGTCCCTGTGTCTTAGAACGAAGGTCTGTAGAGTAACCGAACATCTCTGCAAGTGGTACATATGCATGTACAATCTTTCCACCGCCGAGATCGTCCATACCCTCGATACGTCCACGACGAGAGTTAACATCACCGATAACGTCTCCCATGTACTCCTCAGGCATTGTAACCTCTACCTTCATGATAGGCTCAAGTAATACAGGTGCAGCCTTTGCCATAGCCTCTTTGAAACACATAGATCCGGCAATGTGGAATGCCATCTCTGATGAATCGACCTCATGGTAAGATCCATCGTATACTGTTGCATGGATACCAACTACTGGGAATCCACCAAGAGAGCCGGCCTTTGTAGCCTCCTCGATACCTTCGCCGATTGATGGGATGTACTCCTTTGGAATAGCACCACCGACAACCTCTGAATCGAACTTGAAAAGTTCTTCTCCATTGGCATCCATTGGCTCGAAGCGAACCTTACAGTGTCCGTACTGTCCACGTCCACCTGACTGCTTAGCATATTTGTATTCCTGATCAACAGCCTTTGTAAATGTCTCCTTGTAAGCAACCTGAGGTGCACCAACGTTTGCCTCAACCTTGAACTCACGGAGAAGACGGTCAACGATGATCTCAAGGTGAAGCTCACCCATACCAGCGATGATTGTCTGACCTGTTTCCTGATCAGTATGAGCACGGAATGTAGGATCCTCCTCTGCAAGCTTTGCAAGAGCCTCACCTAACTTACCCTGTCCAGCTTTTGTCTTTGGCTCGATAGCGAGCTCGATAACTGGCTCTGGGAACTCCATAGACTCAAGGATAACCGGATGCTGCTCATCACAGATTGTATCACCTGTTGTTGTGAATTTAAATCCAACAGCAGCAGCGATATCACCTGAGTAAACCTCATCCAATTCCTGTCTCTTATTTGCATGCATCTGAAGAATACGTCCGATACGCTCTTTCTTATCCTTTGTTGCATTTAATACATAAGAACCTGCCTTACATTTTCCTGAGTAAACACGGAAGAATGCAAGCTTTCCTACGAATGGATCTGCCATGATCTTGAATGCAAGTGCTGAGAATGGCTCATCATCTGATGAATGTCTCTCAATCTCATTTCCCTCAAGATCTGTTCCCTTGATTGAAGGGATATCTGTAGGAGCTGGCATGTACTCAACAATAGCATCAAGTAACTTCTGTACACCCTTGTTACGGTATGCAGAACCACAACATACAGGTACTGCTGTACACTCACATGTTGCTTTACGAAGAACCTTCTTCATATCCTCTACAGATGGCTCCTCACCCTCAAGATACTGCATCATGAGATCGTCATCTAACTCACAGATTTTCTCAATGAGCTCTGTACGGTACTCTGCAGCCTGATCAGCCATATCTCCAAGATCATCAGTAACTGTGATATCGTCACCCTTCTCATCATTGTAGATATATGCCTTCATCTCGAAAAGGTCGATAATTCCTTTGAAATCGTCCTCTTTACCGATTGGTAACTGAAGTACGATAGCATTTTTTCCTAATCTTGTACGGATCTGGTCAACAGCTCCGTAGAAGTTTGCACCTAAGATATCCATCTTATTGATGAATGCCATACGAGGTACATTGTATGTGTCAGCCTGACGCCAAACGTTCTCTGACTGAGGCTCAACACCACCCTTTGCACAGAACACACCAACTGCGCCATCAAGTACACGGAGTGAACGCTCAACTTCTACTGTGAAGTCAACGTGGCCCGGTGTATCGATGATGTTGATACGATGCTCAAGTGCTCCTGGCTTTGGTTTAGTGAACTCTTCAAGTGTCCAGTGACATGTTGTAGCGGCAGAAGTAATTGTAATACCTCTTTCCTGCTCCTGCTCCATCCAGTCCATGGTAGCAGTACCTTCATGAGTATCACCGATTTTATAGTTAATACCAGTATAATAAAGAATACGCTCTGTCAGTGTTGTTTTACCAGCATCGATATGAGCCATGATTCCAATATTTCTGGTTCTCTCAAGTGGATATTCTCTTCCAGCCAAGGTTTTTTCCTCCTATATTTAGTGTCCTATGCACAACCGGACTCTGTTACAAATCCGGTCCGCTGCATGAATCAAAAGCAAAGCTGTAAGCTTCTTACAGAAACTAGAATCTGTAATGTGCGAATGCCTTGTTTGCCTCTGCCATCTTGTGCATATCTTCTTTTCTCTTAACAGATGCGCCTGTGTTGTTAGCTGCATCCATGATCTCGTTAGCTAATCTCTCAGCCTGAGTTTTCTCTCCTCTGGCACGTGAGAATGCTGTTAACCAACGAAGGCCTAAAGCCTGACGACGATCAGGGCGAACCTCGATTGGTACCTGATATGTGGCACCACCGATACGTCTTGCTTTTACTTCGAGAGCTGGCATTACATTGTTCATAGCCTCTTCGAATACTTCAAGAGCTGGTCTTCCTGTCTTCTCTTCTACTGTAGCAAATGCTCCGTATACAATCTTCTGAGCTACGCCTTTCTTACCGTCTAACATAATGCTGTTAACAAGCTTTGTAACTACTTTGCTGTTGTACATTGGATCTGCTAATACGTCTCTTTTCTGAGTATGTCCTTTACGTGGCACGTTACTTCCCTCCTTAATCATGATATTTGTGGATTAATTCATCGGTACTCACATGTGTCTCTCTAATGTGTTCGTGCGGAATTGTATTCATAAAGTGAAATCCTGCATCTGCAGGTCTAATCCCAACACTAACCTACTTTAGTTCTGTTTGTGATACACAATGTTGCTAAATTATTTAGCAGCTTTTGGTCTCTTTGCGCCGTACTTAGAGCGAGCCTGTTTTCTGTTTGCAACACCTGCAGTATCTAATGTACCACGGATGATATGGTAACGTGTACCTGGTAAATCCTTAACACGGCCACCACGAATCAGAACAACGCTATGCTCCTGTAAGTTGTGTCCCTCACCAGGAATGTATGAAGTTACTTCGATTCCGTTTGAAAGACGAACTCTGGCAATCTTTCTAAGAGCTGAGTTAGGCTTCTTAGGAGTAGCTGTCTTAACAGCTGTACATACACCACGCTTCTGTGGAGAAGAAGTGTTGATTGGCTTCTTCTGAAGAGAGTTAAAGCTTCTCTGAAGAGCTGGTGCTGTAGACTTCTTTACAGATGTCTGACGTCCTTTTCTTACTAACTGGTTAAATGTTGGCATTATTTTCACCTCCTGTTTTATTTTAAGCAGTGCAATCTTATGCACGCTAAAATATTATACAAATCCTTGTCTGTTTTGTCAAGACCAATTTTGTTTTCAATATAATACAAGAAAGAAGTCCGGTTTCCCGGACTTCTTTCTTTTTGGTTTGTAACAGCTTCTGTAGCTTAAGTACAAACATCAGTAATTATTCTTCATCAACTGATTCAGCATCTGTATCAATGACTCCGACTGCCTCTTCCTCTGCGAAATCCGCAAAATCATCATCATCAAAATCAAGTGTATCCTCATCGTTTACATCGCTGTCAAGCTTGATATTACGATAAATCTTCATACCTGTTCCTGCCGGGATGAGCTTACCGATGATTACGTTCTCCTTCATACCGATAAGCGGATCAACCTTGCCCTTGATTGCTGCCTCAGTAAGAACCTTAGTGGTCTCCTGGAATGAAGCTGCTGACAGGAATGAGTTGGTTGCAAGAGATGCCTTTGTGATTCCAAGTAATACCTGTGAGCCAACTGCAAGCTCCTTGCCCTCTTCCTCAAGCTTCTCGTTGAGCTCTAAGAAGTCAAGGGCATCAACCATGCTGCCCGGAAGTAAATCAGAATCTCCCGGCTCCTCTACGCGGATCTTCTGTAAGCACTGACGAACTATAACCTCGACATGCTTATCGTTAATCTCAACACCCTGTAAACGGTAAACACGCTGTACCTCGCGGAGCATGTAATCCTGAACCGCACGAACGCCCTTAATCTTGAGGATATCGTGTGGATTTACAGAACCCTCTGTAAGCTCGTCGCCGGCCTCAAGCTCCTGTCCGTCTACAACCTTGATACGTGAGCCGTAAGGAATGAGGTAAGCCTTTGTCTCGCCTGTCTCGTTGTTTGTAACGATAACCTCACGCTTCTTCTTTGTATCCTTGATTGTGGCAATTCCGCCGAACTCTGTGATAATAGCGAGTCCCTTAGGCTTACGTGCCTCGAAAATCTCCTCTACTCGAGGAAGACCCTGTGTGATATCTCCACCGGCAACACCACCTGTATGGAATGTTCTCATGGTAAGCTGTGTACCAGGCTCACCGATTGACTGTGCTGCGATGATACCGATTGCTTCACCAACCTGTACTGCCTGACCTGTTGCAAGGTTTGAACCGTAACACTTAGCACATACTCCCATGTGTGAACGACAGGTAAGCACTGTACGAATCTTAACCTGTGTGATTGGATTACCATTCTCGTCAACACCCTCTGCCATAACCTTTGCTGCACGCTTTGGTGTAATCATATGGTTGGCATTAACGATTACATTGCCATCCTTATCGCAGATTGTATTGCAAGAGAAACGACCTGTAATTCTCTCCTGAAGGCTCTCGATTTCCTCTCGACCCTCCATGAATGCCTTTACAACCATTCCCGGAATCTCACGTCCTGTGCCTGCACAGCAGTCTGTCTCACGAACGATCATATGCTGTGAAACATCTACGAGACGTCTTGTAAGGTATCCTGAATCGGCTGTACGAAGCGCTGTATCTGAAAGTCCCTTACGAGCTCCATGTGCTGACATGAAGTACTCGAGTACGTCAAGACCCTCACGGAAGCATGACTTGATAGGAAGCTCGATTGTACGACCTGTTGTATCAGCCATGAGTCCTCGCATACCTGCAAGCTGTTTGATCTGCTTATCAGATCCACGGGCTCCGGAATCTGCCATCATGAAGATGTTGTTGTACTTATCAAGACCTGTAAGAAGTGCCTTTGTAAGGGCATCATCTGTATCCTTCCATGTCTCGATAACCTCTTTGTAACGCTCCTCATCAGTAATAAGTCCACGCTTGTACTGTCTTGTAATCTTATCTACAGTGTCCTGTGCATCAGCGATCATCTGTGGCTTCTGTGGTGGCACTGTCATATCTGAAATTGAAACTGTCATGGCAGCCTGGGTTGAATACTTGTATCCCATAGCTTTGACATTGTCAAGAACCTCTGCTGTTGTTGTAGCTCCGTGTGTGTTGATAACCTTCTCAAGGATCTGCTTGATCTGTTTCTTACCAACGTGGAACTCAACCTCAAACTTGAGTGCATTCTCAGCCTTTGATCTGTCTATAAAACCAAGATCCTGTGGAATGTTCTCATTGAATATCAAAAGTCCTACTGTTGTCTCTGTAAAACCTGAAACCTCTGTGCCGTCAGGAAGCTTTACTGTACGGTGTACAAAGATATTCTGGTGAAGAGTAATCTCCTTGTTCTCGTAAGCGAGCATTGCAAGATTAACACTTCCATAGTAACGGCCGAGAAGATCTATCGGTCTGCAAAGCACACGACGGTTTCCGTCTGTGACATCCTCAAACCAGATGAGGTCATATAAGCCAAGCTCAGCCTTTCCTGTATTTTCATCAGGAGTTGTGAGCCTTCTAAGCTCCTCAATATCATTGTATACAGTGTCTGATGACACCTGTGCAACCATCTTTGGATCATCCTTGTAATCAGCGAGCTTTCTCATTGTGAGGTAGTAAACTCCAAGGATCATATCCTGTGAAGGAACGGCTACAAGTCCACCATCGGAAGGCTTAAGCAGGTTGTTAGGTGACAGAAGCATGAATCTGCACTCAGCCTGTGCCTCAGCAGTCAGTGGAAGATGTACAGCCATCTGGTCTCCATCGAAGTCGGCGTTGAACGCTGTACATACGAGTGGATGAAGCTTGATTGCCTTACCCTCTACAAGGATTGGCTCGAAAGCCTGGATTCCAAGTCTGTGGAGTGTAGGAGCTCGGTTAAGCATAACCGGATGCTCTTTGATGACGTCCTCAAGGACATCCCATACCTCCGGCTGAAGTCTCTCAACCATCTTCTTTGCACTCTTTATATTGTGTGCGGTTCCGTTAGCGGCAAGTTCTTTCATAACGAATGGCTTGAAAAGCTCGATAGCCATCTCCTTTGGAAGACCACACTGATAAATCTTAAGCTTTGGCTCTACGCAGATAACCGAACGTCCTGAGTAGTCAACTCGCTTTCCGAGAAGGTTCTGACGGAAACGTCCTCCCTTTCCCTTGAGCATGTCTGAAAGAGACTTAAGAGCTCTGTTTCCTGGACCGGTAACAGGACGTCCACGACGGCCGTTGTCGATAAGTGCATCGACAGCCTCCTGAAGCATACGTTTCTCGTTACGAACGATGATATCCGGAGCTCCAAGATCAAGAAGTCTTCTAAGACGGTTGTTACGGTTGATAATTCGTCTGTAAAGGTCGTTAAGATCACTTGTTGCAAAACGTCCTCCATCGAGCTGAACCATTGGACGAAGATCCGGCGGGATAACAGGAATAACTGTCATAATCATCCACTCAGGCTTGTTTCCTGACTCACGGAAAGCCTCTACAACCTCAAGTCTCTTGATGATACGTGCACGCTTCTGGCCTGTAGCATTCTCAAGCTCTGCCTTAAGCTCTGCCGAATCCTTCTCAAGATCGATTGCTGCTAAAAGCTCACGGATAGACTCAGCACCCATTCCTACACGGAATGCTGAGCGGCCATAAGTATCGCATGCCTCCTGGTACTCTGACTCATTGAGAATCTGCTTGTATGCAAGCTTTGTCTCGCCCGGGTCAAGCACAATATATGAAGCAAAGTACAGTACTCTCTCAAGTACACGTGGAGATAAGTCAAGGATGAGTCCCATACGTGATGGGATACCCTTGAAATACCAGATATGAGATACAGGAGCAGCAAGCTCGATGTGTCCCATACGCTCTCTACGAACGCTTGACTTTGTGATTTCTACGCCACATCGGTCGCAGACAACACCCTTATAACGTATCTTCTTGTATTTACCACAATGACACTCCCAGTCCTTCGTTGGTCCGAAAATCTTCTCGCAGAAAAGACTGTCTTTTTCAGGCTTTAATGTTCTATAGTTAATAGTCTCAGGCTTTTTAACCTCGCCATGTGACCACTCTCTGATCTTTTCAGGAGATGCTAATCCAATCTGAATCGCATCAAACTGCATTGCCTGATTATTTTCTATATTATTTGTTTCTGGCATTTTGGCACTCCCTTCTAATTATTCTTCGACATCAAGAACTTCATCAGCAAAAATATCGTCATCCGCTGTCTCAGGAGACTCTTCCTCTTCTATGTCAACAAGCTCTTCGTTGTCATCAAATTCTTTCTTTGAGAAACCATGCTCTGCGAATGACTCACTGTCCTCGAATGCATAGTCCTTATCGTTTCCGATAATTGAGTTGATATCTGTATTACCGTACTCACTTGTCTCGATAAGCTCAACCTCTTCTCTGTTCTCATCAAGTACCTTGACATCCAGACCAAGTGCCTGAAGCTCTTTGAGAAGTACCTTGAATGACTCTGGAATACCAGGCTCAGGGATATTCTCACCCTTGATGATAGCCTCGTAGGTCTTGACACGGCCAACAACATCATCGGACTTCATTGTAAGGATCTCCTGGAGTGTATATGCAGCACCATATGCCTCAAGAGCCCAAACCTCCATCTCTCCGAAACGCTGTCCACCGAACTGTGCCTTACCACCGAGTGGCTGCTGTGTTACTAATGAGTAAGGACCTGTTGAACGTGCATGGATCTTATCGTCAACAAGATGATGTAGCTTAAGGTAATGCATGTGTCCGATAGTTGTCTTTCCATCGAAGCACTCACCTGTTCTACCATCACGAAGCTGTACCTTTCCATCCTTGGAAATCGGAACGCCCTTCCATAAGCTTCTGTGAGCTCTGTTTGTTGAAAGGTATTCCATAACGTCCTCACGGAGTGTATCAACATATTTATCATAGAAGATTTCAGCATCTGCGCTCCAGTATGGATGCTCAGCCTGTAAATCCTTCTCAAGCTCTTCCTTATCGAACGGAAGATTTACGTAATCATTTGCAAGCTCAAGTGTATCCTCGATATCTACCTCGTTTGCTCCGTCAAATACAGGAGTTGAGATATTGAAGCCAAGTGCCTTTGCAGCGAGACTCAGGTGAATCTCAAGGACCTGACCGATGTTCATTCGTGAAGGAACACCGAGTGGGTTAAGTACGATATCCAGTGGACGTCCGTTTGGAAGGAATGGCATATCCTCAACAGGAAGCACACGGGAAACGACACCCTTGTTACCGTGACGTCCGGCCATCTTATCACCGACAGAAATCTTTCTCTTCTGTGCAATGTAGATACGTACTGACTGGTTTACTCCCGGAGAAAGCTCATCGCCGTTCTCTCTTGTAAATACCTTGGCATCAACAATGATACCGTAAGCACCATGAGGTACCTTAAGTGATGTATCACGAACCTCTCTTGCCTTCTCACCAAAGATGGCACGAAGAAGTCTCTCCTCTGCTGTAAGCTCTGTCTCACCCTTTGGTGTAACCTTTCCTACAAGGATATCACCGGCACGAACCTCTGCACCTACACGGATGATACCTCTCTCATCAAGGTCCTTGAGTGCGTCATCGCCGACACCAGGGACATCACGTGTAATCTCTTCAGGTCCGAGCTTTGTATCACGTGACTCTACTTCATATTCCTCGATATGAACTGATGTATACACATCATACTCTACGAGACGCTCTGAAAGAAGAACGGCATCCTCGTAGTTGTATCCTTCCCATGTCATGAATCCGATAAGCGGGTTCTTTCCAAGAGCAAGCTCTCCCTGACTTGTTGAAGGACCGTCTGCGATAACATCGCCTGCCTTAACCTTGTCACCCTTAAATACGATAGGTCTCTGGTTGTAGCAGTTTGACTGGTTAGAACGAGAGAACTTTGTAAGGATATACTCTCTCTTGTTTCCGTCAGTCTCTTTTATGATAATGCGGTTTGACTCTGAAGATAATACCTCTCCGTCTGCCTTTGCAACTACGCAGACACCTGAGTCAACTGCGGCCTTTGTCTCAATACCTGTACCAACTACAGGAGCCTCTGTGGTCAGAAGCGGAACGGCCTGACGCTGCATGTTTGATCCCATGAGGGCACGTGTAGGGTCATCGTTCTGCAAGAACGGAATCAGCGCTGTAGCTACTGAGAATACCATCTTTGGAGATACATCCATATAATCAAATGCTGACTTATCGTACTCCTGAGTTTCCTCTCTGTAACGACCTGAAACTGAGTTACGTATGAAATGTCCTTCGGCATCAAGCTTCTCATTAGCCTGTGCTACGTGGTAGTTGTCCTCCTCGTCGGCTGTCATGTATACAACCTCTTCTGTGACTACCGGGTTCTTAGGATCAGTCTTGTCAATCTTACGGTATGGAGCCTCTACGAAGCCATACTCATTGATTCTCGCATAGCATGCAAGTGAGTTGATAAGACCGATGTTTGGTCCCTCAGGAGTCTCTACAGGACACATACGGCCGTAGTGAGTGTAATGTACATCTCGAACCTCGAATCCGGCACGGTCTCTTGAAAGACCACCAGGTCCAAGTGCTGATAAACGTCTCTTGGGAGCAAGCTCTCCAAGAGGGTTGTTCTGATCCATGAACTGTGAAAGCTGTGAAGAACCGAAGAATTCTTTAACAGCGGCAGTTACAGGCTTTATATTGATAAGTGACTGAGGTGAAATTCCCTCTAAGTCCTGTGTAGTCATTCTTTCACGAACAACACGCTCCAGTCTTGAGAGACCGATACGGTACTGGTTCTGTAACAGCTCTCCAACCGCACGGATACGTCTGTTTCCAAGATGATCGATATCGTCATCTGTTCCTGCGCCCCACTCTAAGTGCATATTGTAGTTGATAGTTGCGAAGATATCCTCTTTAGTAATATGCTTTGGAATAAGGTCAGATATATCTCTCTTTATAGCCTCGATTCTGTCCTCAAGGGAATCATACTCCTCGAGAATCTGAGCGAGTACCGGATAGTAAACAAGCTCAGTAACACCGATAGACTTAGGATCCTCAAGCTCAGGAATCCAGCTTCTGATGTCAACCATCATAGAAGAAAGAATCTTGACATTTCTTGTCTCTGTCTGAATCCATAAAGCAGGAACGGCAGCGTTCTGGATCTGTGTAGCAAGCGCACGGTCAACAACAGTACCTGCCTCAGCGATAACCTCACCTGTAGAAGGATCCACTACGTCCTCAGCTAAAACCTGTCCACTGATACGGTTCTTTAAAGCAAGCTTCTTATTAAACTTATAACGTCCTACCTTGGCAAGGTCATATCTTCTAGGATCGAAGAACATTGCTGTGATAAGGCTCTCTGCACTCTCAACTGAAAGTGGCTCGCCCGGACGAATCTTCTTATATAACTCTAATAAACCAGCCTCATAGCTTCCCTGTGGCTCACGCTCTGTGATTGCAGGGTCCTTGCTGAATGATGCCTGGATCTTTGGCTCATCTCCGAACATATCGAGAATAGCCTGGTTTGTACCTACTCCAAGTGCACGTAAAAGTACTGTGATAGGTACCTTACGTGTTCTGTCTACTCTTACATAAAAAACGTCGTTAGAGTCTGTCTCATACTCAAGCCATGCACCACGGTTTGGAATAACAGTACAAGAATACAGGGTCTTTCCGAGCTTATCATGAGCAATTCCGTAATAAATACCAGGAGAACGAACTAACTGACTGACAATAACTCGCTCTGCACCGTTGATTACGAATGTACCGGTCTCTGTCATTAAAGGCAGATCACCCATGAAAATTTCATGCTCATTAATCTCATCTGTCTCTTTGTTGTGAAGTCTGACTTTAACCTTTAAAGGAGCTGCGTATGTTGCATCTCTTTCCTTGCACTCAGGAATTGTATACTTTACATCATCTTCGCATAATGTAAAATCTACAAAATCAAGACTAAGCTTTCCGCTGTAATCTGTGATTGGAGAGATATCCGCAAAAGCTTCCTTGAGACCTTCGTCTAAGAACCACTGATAAGAATCCTTCTGGACCTCAATCAGATTTGGCATCTGCAGAACCTCTTTTTGTCTTGAGTAACTCATACGCATGCTTTTTCCGGATGTGACCGGACGTATTCTGTTTTTCTCCATTGACGTTTCACCTCTCGTTTTTATTTTAATCTAGCAAGTATCTAGATAATGATTCAAAAACCACCCCAGTTACTATATCTTGTGGTTTTTCTCTTGTGCACATATTTGCGAATGCATTTTAGTGTAATTTACCTATTGACAAATTTGCATCATTTAAAAAATTGCATAAAAATGCCACTGCACCACAATAGTGCAACGTATACTATACAACAAATCACCGACAATTGCAAGTACTTTTTTATTTTTTTCACTGTCGCGCAATAATTTTCATCGCCGTCGGATAGGCTACGAGCGGAGGTCCCAAAAATGCTCAGGCATTTTCGGGACGCGCTCCGACTGTCGCGCAATAAAAACATAAAAAAGAGCCAAGGCGCAAATAGAATTTGCCCTTGGCTCTTTTTATATTTTTAATTAGCTCGTAACCTATCAGACTACTTAAGTGTAACCTTAGCACCCTCTGCCTCAAGTTTAGCCTTAGCATCCTCTGCTGAAGCCTTGTCAAGCTGCTCTTTGATAACCTTTGGTGCGCCATCAACAGCGTCCTTAGCCTCTTTAAGTCCAAGACCTGTGATCTCACGAACAACCTTGATAACCTTAACCTTGTTTGGTCCAACCTCTGTAAGCTCTACGTCGAACTCAGTCTTCTCCTCAGCTGCTGCTCCGTCAGCTCCTGCTGCTGCAACTACAACACCTGCTGCTGCAGAAACACCGAACTCTTCTTCACAAGCTTTTACTAAATCATTTAACTCTAATACGCTTAACTCTTTGATAGCATCAATAAACTCTGCTGTTGTTAACTTTGCCATTATAATTTCCTCCATTTAAAAATTTAATTATGATAATAAGGTTCAAATATAATATTTGAATTATTCTGCTGCTGGAGCTTCCTCTGCAGCATCCTCTGCTGGTGCTGCCTCTACGGCTGCATCTGCAGCGCCACCCTGCTCTGCGATCTGATTGAGTACACGAGCAAGATTTGTGATAGGTGACTGAATGCTTCCAAGTAATTTTCCAAGAAGCTCATCTCTGCTAGGTACAGCGGCGATTGCCTTCATACCCTCAGCATCATAAAATGTTCCCTCAACTACACCTGCTTTAATCTCTAAAGCCGGAGCTGTTTTAGCGAACTTAGCTAAGATTCTGGCTGGTGCTGTTGCATCCTCTGCTGATACAGCGAATGCACTTGGTCCTTCAAGGACATCCTTTAATCCCTCGAACTCTGTTCCCTGGATTGCACGGTTTACTAAAGTATTCTTGTATACCTTGTAAGTCACACCGGCTTCTCTTAACTGTTTACGTAACTGAGTATCCTCTGCTACTGTGAGTCCTAAGTAATCAACAACTACTACTGACTGTGCACCATTGATAACACCGGAAATCTCATCTACGATTGGCTGTTTAAGTTCTACCTTTGCCACGATTCATTTACCTCCTTTTAGATTTTCGCATAAAAGACATGAGGTATTTGATTTATTAATCAAAGAAACCCTCCTGCCTGTCGACAGAAGGGTACAAGTCAAAATTCAAGATAAATCTCGAAAATTCCCTCGGTAGGTTCTACGTTTACGCCTTGCGGCACCTACTGTCTTCGGCAATATGCATTGCAATTATATCAAACTATATTACGGATGTCAATTACTTTCCGCAAAACTTTTGCTTGGCGTTTGATAGGTCTTGTAAATTGTTTTACTGTAACTGTTTAACTATCTTACTGTGTAATCTTAACCACGTTTAACTTAACGCCAGGTCCCATTGTAGATGTAAGAGTTGCGCTCTTAATGTACTGACCCTTTAAGCTAGCAGGTTTTGCTTTATTAATTGCACCCATAAGAGACTGGAAGTTGTCGTTTAACTGCTCGTCTGTGAAAGATGCTTTTCCAACTGGCACATGGATAATGTTTGTCTTGTCCAATCTGTACTCAATCTTACCGGCTTTGATATCGTTAACAGCTTTTGTTACATCCATAGTAACTGTTCCTGCCTTTGGGTTTGGCATTAAGCCCTTTGGTCCAAGGACACGTCCTAAACGACCAACAACACCCATCATATCAGGTGTAGCAACTACAACGTCGAAGTCTAACCATCCCTCGTTCTGGATCTTTGGAATTAACTCCTCGCCTCCAACGAAGTCAGCTCCTGCTGCCTGTGCCTCGTCAACCTTAGTTCCCTTAGCGAAAACTAAAACCTTAACTGTTTTTCCTGTTCCGTGTGGTAATACAACCGCACCACGGATCTGCTGCTCTGCGTGACGTCCGTCGCAGCCTGTTCTAAGATGAAGCTCGATTGTCTCGTCAAATTTAGCTGTAGCATTTTTCTTTACGATAGAGATAGCGTCAGCAACATCGTACTGCTCTTTCTTATCAAATGCCTTAACAGCGTCTTGATACTTCTTTCCTCTTTTCATGAAAAAATAACCTCCTGGTGGTAATATCGGGAGAGGACCCTCCCACATTTACGTTTCTTTGTTATTATTTTGGGTTGCATAAATTTGCAACTATTTTAGGGGTATGTTGGCTTCGCTAAGTGTTAGTCAACCACTTCAACACCCATTGATCTTGCTGTACCAGCGATCATGCTCATTGCAGACTCAAGTGAAGCTGCGTTTAAGTCAGGCATCTTAAGCTCAGCGATTTCCTGGACCTGTGCCTTTGTGATCTTAGCAACCTTCTTCTTGTTTGGCTCGCCTGAACCAGACTGAATCTTGCAAGCTTTCTTGATTAATACCGGAGCAGGTGGAGTCTTAGTAATGAAACTGAAACTTCTGTCTGCATATACAGTAATAACTACAGGGATAATTAAGTCGCCCTGATCGGCTGTCTTTGCATTAAACTGCTTTGTGAACTCTACGATGTTTACACCGTGCTGTCCAAGTGCAGGTCCAACTGGAGGAGCTGGAGTTGCCTTTCCAGCAGGGATCTGCAATTTAATGTATCCTTCTACTTTCTTTGCCATTTGGAATTGCCTCCTTAATTTGTTTTCTTAACATCTGCGAAACTTACTTCTACCGGTGTCTCGCGACCGAACAGCTCTACATTGATTGTAACTGTCTGCTTGTGATAATTCATAGCTGTGATAACACCGACTGTATCCTTCCAGACACCGCCGATAACGACTATCATGTCACCCTCAGCAAAATCAACTACCACGTTTTCCGTCTTAATACCCAAAGGTCTCATCTCGGCTTCTGTGAGAGGAACCGGTTTGCTTCCCGGACCTACAAATCCAGTTACGCCTCTGGTATTTCGTACAACGTACCATGTATCATCATTCATAATCATATGAATAAGAACATAGCCTGGAAACATCTTCTTGGAAACCTGTTTACGAACACCGTTCTTCACCTCTGTGACGTCCTCCAATGGAACACGTACTTCAAGGATCTGGTCCTCAAGATGTCTGTTTTCGATTGTTTTGTCAATATTAGCTTTGACTTTGTTTTCATAACCTGAATAGGTATGAACTACATACCAGTTCGCTTCTGTCATAATCACTTTGCCTCCGTTTTAAAAATGTAAACCAATAAGGAAATCTACGCCCTGCTGGATACCCCAGTCAAGAAGCGCAATAATAAGACCGGTAACTACTGAAACCGCCAGTACTGCAATGGTCTGTCTGATGACCGATTGCTTCTCAGGCCAAATAATCTTCTGAAATTCAGCTTTCAGACCTGAAAACCAGCTTGTTTTTGGAGCCTTTTCGACTTTTTCATTCTGTCCCATAATGTACTCCTTCACTCAGTTCCTAGACTATTTTGTTTCCTTGTGCATTGTATGAGTTCTGCAGAATCTACAATACTTCTTGGTTTCCATTCTGTCCGGATGAGTTTTTTTGTCCTTTGTCATGTTGTAATTACGACGCTGACATTCTGTGCACGCTAATGTAATCTTTGTACGCACGACTTCCACCTCCGTTTAAATTCTTTGTTGTTTGTACCCTTAAAAAAAGGCATAAAAAAAAGACCTATTTCCAAGCCTGTATACTATATCACAGTTGAGCCGTAACCGTCAATAGCTATTTTAAAATTTATTGTAAATTCTTTTGAACAGTGCCGCTGTTTACACCTTTTTTGTGTCCGGCAGCAATTAATTTTTATAAATCTTACAGATACATAACTAAATATAGTACATTTATCTGAATTTTTCAAGTATTTTGTTGTTGTAAATCCTCAATTATGACGATATAATATATGTGTATAAGTAGGATTTGATAATTAAAAATTTTACATAGCTTATTATAGCTGCAGTTAATCATTAGTAATCGCAGCTATACAATATAATATTTAAAGGATTACCATTTAACGGATTAAACGATTTTCACGGATGAAAGGAGGGGTCTTTATGGCAAAGATAGACAGTGCCTACGCTTACTATGCCAGCACTTATGCCAATAAAGAGGTATCGCGCTATGATTCGCACAAGAAAAGCGAGCTGCGCAAGATATACAACAGAATAATAAAGACAAATAAAGAGTCCCCTCTGTACAAGATTTCCAATATGTCCGAGGCCAAGAAATATGCTATCGATATAAAGGAAAGCTCTAAGGCCATCTTAAATGCTGTGGATTCGCTTTCTGATAAATACGCAGACTCCTCTGACTCCTTCCAGAAGAAGGTTGCGGAGTCATCTAATGAGGATGCTGTAGGTGTGCGCTACGTGGGTGACGGCTCAGAGAATAAAGGAGCAGACGGCTTTGATATAGAGGTCAGGCAGCTCGCCGCACCACAGGTCAATACCGGCAGCTACTTAGACAGCAAGGCTCTGTCCTTTATACCGGGCAGCTATTCTTTTGACATAAATACCAATGCATCATCCTATGAGTTCCAGTTCGGAGTGAGCACCGGTGAAACAAACGGCGAGGTGCAGGACAAGCTCAAGAGGCTCATAAACGCATCTGGTCTTGGCATTGAGGCTGACATAGTCCATGATGACTCAGGCAAGGCAGCGCTTCAGCTTACATCAATGCAGACAGGTCTCAGCGAGACTGAGGATTCTCTCTTTAGTGTGGCTCCGTCAGCTAACGCAGAGTCCATAAGCATGATGAAGCAGCTGGGTATTGATAAGGTATCATCCCCTGCCCACAACTCTGACTTTTCGCTGAATGGCACCGCGCACTCATCCTTGTCCAACACCTTTACCATCAATAATACCTTTGAGCTCACGCTCAAAAAGCCGACCACAGATACAGGTGCCGCAGCCATCGGTTTTAAGGCCAATTCCGATGCAGTTGCCGACAATGTGCAGACTCTGGTTGACGCATACAATAAGATGATAGACGTGGCAGATGATTATTCAGTGAACGACTCTGCAGATGCCACAAGGCTGCTTCGTGATATAAGCTCCATCACAAAGGGCTCACAGTCAAAGCTTTCCTACATCGGTCTCATGACAGACGATGACGGCAAGCTCACTATTGACCGCGATATCCTCGCCGGTGCGCTTAGTCCGGACAGAGCTGATGACACCTTCAACACTCTTACAGCACTAAAGGATGCAATAGGTGACAAAGCAAAATCTGTGACAGTCAACCCTATGAACTATGTGCAGAAGGTTGTTGTGGCATATAAGAATCCCGGACACAATTTCAACACACCATATATTTCGTCAATTTATTCAGGCATGATGCTTGACAGCTACGCATAAACGGCTGTTGTACCAAATCAGTACAACAGCCGTTATTTTATATTTTTTATAATAGTGGCTGCAGATCTCCCACCATTTTTTCCTCAAGCGTCCTGAGCCTCTCTGCAATTGCCACACTCTTTGAATCAGCATCGCGATATTCATTGAGACTGCCGCTGATTGTCTCTATGCCCATATTACAGCCCTCCGTCAGTAACTTTGCTGCCTGGGACTGATCATCATTCACTGCCATCTTCATTGCAGTCTGCAGCTTCGCAGCCATCTTTGCAAACACACCCGGTTCCTTAATATCTGCACCTGCTTTGTCAAGCATATCCCTGCAATCCACTGACAGCCCGGTGTGCTCATCATAGTACTTGTCTATCAGCTCACGAAGCTGCTTGTCATCTGTGTGTTCTCTTATATCGTCCATGCTCTCAAGTGCCATCTTACAGCCCGCTATGCAATCCTGAAGCAAGAGCACCGAATCATGATTTTCAATATTTCTGCTCATAAAAACCTCCATACTTCTTTTCTATTTAGTATGGAGGTTTTCATGAAAAAATATTCACTACACAATCGGAAACTCCAGTTTAACCCAAAACTTCCCATGTTCCCTTTTAAAGCTCATGCTTCCATTCATGCGCTGCATCATCGCATCCACGCTCTTAAGCCCTATCCCGGCACTTTTAAGAAGCGTTTTATTGTCACATACGCCATTGCCAATTTCAACGCTAAATGTTTTTTTCGTAAAAGCTGTTTTCATAACAACAGGCTTCTTATTGTCCGCATATTTATATATATTATCCGTCAGATTGGAAAATATTCTTGTCAAAAATGCCATATTAACAGCAACCTTTACCTGCTTAAAGCTTATTCCTTCTGCATCAACCTCATAATTGCTTTTCATAAGCTGAGCACACACATCTGAGAGGTAATCTCCAAATATATACTCAACATCCATTGATGCATCCAATTCAACAGGTCTTTGTGAACCGGCAATTGAAAAATCCAGCAGATTGTCTACCTGAGTCCTGATATCCAATACCTTTTCACTTATAAAATTAAGATTTTTCATATTCTCGGCATATGCTTCGTTCTCCAGTTTCATTACATCAACATATGTCATAACACCAGTCAATGGCGTACGCAGGTCATGAGCCATATTACGCATCAGTTCATCCTTTTCCTGTCGCGCTTTTTTCTCCTGTTCCTGTGATGCTTCAAGCTCTGTTTGATAGCCTGCTATAATTTTTCTGATGCGTAGATACACAAATACAATTCCCATCATAAGAGAAAATCCCACATCAAAAATCATCAAAGTGATATAATATTTTATCGTAAATCCTGTATATATAAATACTTTCGCCTCAATATCGGAGAACTGAACAGGCAGCTCATAGCTTCCTGTAAATCGATAATCATACATATTTTTAGCCGGAGAGATAAGCTTATCTACATTTGATTTATTGTATATTACTTTCCCCTCTTCCTGAATACTATAAAACGAAACATCATGTTCCGACATCCATTCATCATATTGCTCGACATCTGTAGTACTTATATCATTATCAGACACATACTGTTGAAACTCATCTATATATGGCTTTTCATTATAGTATATTAAATGAGATGTACCTTCAATATAATTGTTCAACAAATCAATTCCCAGATAGTATAATAATCCAAAAACAACACATGTCCCTATAATCGCAATTGCAAACGTCAAAGACAGCTTTTTCTTTACCCTCTTTAAATCATCTCTCAAAACGGTATCCTCTTCCCCATTCTGTGTGTATGCATGCATCGCCACATGCTTTTATAAGCTTATTCCTAAGATTTTTAATGTGTACCATAACAGTATTCTTTGCATTATATGTAAAAACCTCATCCCACACCATCTCGTATATCATCTCAATCGTATATATCCGGTCAGGATTTTTCATTAGAAGTTTTAGTATCTCATATTCTTTTCCGGTTAATTTTATCTCATCATCATTAAACTCAACCTTGTTTCGATTCGTAAACAGTTTAAGTCCATCTGTCTCTATAGTTTCATCCTTGTTTGTGCGATTTGCACTTCCACTGTCATATACCAGATATCGTCTGATAAGAGCTTTAACCTTTGAAATAAGCTCCATGTTCGAAAATGGCTTAGTCATGTAATCGTCACCACCTACTTCAAGCCCTTCCAGCTTATCCAGCTCTTCCGATTTTGCTGACAAAAACAATATCGGAACACTGTGTCTTTCACGCATTCTCCTGCATGTTTCAATGCCATCTAACTGAGGCATCATTATATCCATTATTACAAGGCTGAACGATTCATCTATTTTTTCTAAGGCTTCCATACCGTTTTGCGCAATTACCACACTATAATGCTGCAATTCGAGGAGTTTTTTTATTCCACTGTATACTGTTTTATCATCCTCAACAACAAGAATTTTGTCCATTATATGCTCCTATAACTTTTTTAAAGCTGATTTAATTATATATCCATAATCATTAGCATAACTTATCTTAATCCAATTTCCCGACTCCCCAACTTTCTTATATTTCGTCCCTTTACATGCTGTTCCGATAGTTTTTGACGAGCTTTTTGCCTTTTCCTTAATAGCTGTATTATCAACAATTACCTGATAATACACACCAAAAATTCCTCTTGCACTATCCGAGACATTCTCTGATACTTCCTGTGCTATTTCACAATAAGACGTATCATCTTGTATTGGCGCTGCCTGTACCGATGTTGCACCTCCAAACACACTTGTAGTTCCAATTAACATTGTCATTGCTAAAGTTATCATTTGTTTTTTCATATTCTCTCCCTCACCATATTATATTAAAAACTCTAACACATAAAATTTCTTAATTACTCCTTAATGTGCGCAAACTCTTATTAGCATAAATGAAACTTCCAATCATAGTTATTAAAATAACGCTAATTTCCAAAAACCCGATTCTATACACAAATTGCCAGATATTCATTTCAAAGTTCCATATATCAAGTGAAAAGCTTTTTTGAAAATTTGAAATCTCACAAAATTCAACAAAATATTTAAAAATATTGACAGAAAATCTATTAAGCAGTCCCAATGTCAATATTCCTGCGCCCACAATTGCCGGAACAGTTATCATCAAAATCTCATATAACAGAATTTGAATTGTCCTAGATTTCTTCTGTCCAAGTGTATTGTATATTGCAATCATTTTTGAGTGTCCTTTAAGCCATAAAACGGTCAGTAACGACATAACCACAACACATACAATATACATAACACTCAATGTCACACTTGTCATACTTTTTAACATTGATATTACATCTGTCATTTGCAGTTCCTCATTCAAAACCTGATTGACAACTGCCGAATTCGGAACATTTTGAAACATTTTACTCATATCATCATATAAAAGTGATGTGCTTTTATAGTCTGAGCTGAAAAAATTTATCCCATAACAGCTTGCTTCATTGTTTAATTCTACATATGAATTATAATCAGTGAATACTATACTGTTAGCTACTTCTTTATAGTAGCCATCGCTCACCTGTGTCTTTGGAGTATTTATTGCAGTATAAATCCCAATTACCTTAATACTGATTGTATTATTTTCATACTGTATAGATACATTACTGCCAATTGACAGGTTATTTTCAGAGGCAAGCTTATCTGATATCATTGCCCCTTTATCACCTGACATCGGATATTTTCCTTTTGAAATCTTAAAGATACCACTACTGAAATATTCATTGTAAGAAGTATTTATGTTTCCACTGACATATATTTTATTTTTCTCAAAATCACTTTGTTTTTCTGTATATGGTACATTTTCAAAATCTGCCGCTTCACATATAATATCACTTGTAAATGCATTATTATATCCTACAACATTTTTATTATTATCTGCATATTCTAAAATATCTTTCCAATCATCTAAAGTAGAAAAATCGTCTGATTCAACAAGAACACAACACCCTGCCATATCTGCAAAAGATTTGTAAAAGCTCTCTATTGCCGAATCTAAAAATGTTGCAATTCCGCAAAACAGTGTCAGTACAAATATGCAAATAGCAATTAGTATATTCCGCCCCGGTCTCCCTAATAATTCTTTGCATGCCTGCCACCATTTATTCCTCATCGTCATCTCCCATATCATAGCAAATATCACATTTTTTCTTTACATAATCCGAGTGGGTTACTACTATAACACATCTGTCCTGTTCATGAGCTATCTGCTGTAACAATTCGACAATTTTTCTTCGATTTTCTTTATCCAGATTACCTGTAGGCTCATCTGCCAGAATATATTTTGCATCTGTTATCAACGCCCTCGCTATTGCAACTCTTTGCTGCTGTCCACCTGACAATTCCGTAACCTTTCTGGTTATCTGACTATCATCAAGTCCAACCATCACTAGGCTGTCTCTACACATTTTTATCAATTCTTTTTTGGGTACATCAGGTAAGCTTATCTGGGCTGCAACCATTACATTTTCAAGAGAAGTCATATAATCAAATAACTGATAATCCTGAAAAACCAATGATATACTATTTTGGCGCAGTTTTCTTCCACCAATGTCTTGTATATTTTCTCCATCCAGCAAAATTTCCCCTTCATCCGGTTTTTCTAAACCGGCAAGTAACGATAAGCACGTTGTCTTTCCTGAACCTGACGGACCAAATATTCCATACATTTCTCCTATTTCAAATCTGTATGTAACTTTATCCAGTACATGCACAATTTCCTTCTTTGATTTATATGCATACGATACATTAATCATTTCCAACATATTTACCACTATCCCTTCGAATATAACAGTTTCTTTGCATTTTCTTCAACAGTTGTTACAACAGGCAGTACCATAAATGCAATCCAATTAACCAACGAAATTATTAATAGAATTATAATGTTTTTCAGAGTAAAAAAAGCACTCATTTCTATACGTACCTCAAAGCCTTGAAATATTCCTGGTATATCATATCCACCTATAGCTCTGTCTGTACTATTAATTATGACATTCTTACCTATACCACTTATAATGCTACATATTAAATCGCCAAGCACACAGTATAATAGCGCACCCAAAAGTAATCCACTAATTGCATATATCATTCCTATAAATGCAAATCTACCTATACACCATTTTCTTGACCTTCCGAGTACCATAAAAAGTCCTGTATCTTTTTGGTATTGGATAGTATAAAACGAGAAAACGATTAACAAAATAATTTCACCCATTATAATTATCATCCAGCAAATTATTTTTGATGTTTTTCCCATCAATCCTACGACTTTACATTCTGAATCGAGATAATTAGAAGTATTATCATATATCTCCACATTATCTCCATACATTTTCTTTAATTGTTTTTTTACTGCATCTATATGCTCTATCTTATCAATATACACTTCGCTTCCCGTTGACGCTGTGTACTCTAACCCTAGTAACTCTACAATATAATCATAATCTACATATATAGAATTATATGGACTATGTATGTATACCGAGGTTCCCTCTTCATTTGAATCATATATTTCGAAATCACTGTCCACTTTATAAATTCCGCATATTTGTAAAGACGTTGCCTCCGATTGGTCTCCTATAGTATATTTAACTTCATCCCCTACCTTAAGGTTATTTTTTTTCGCATATCGCTGTTCTACAATAATTCCTTTATTTTCATATGTTGGAAATTCCCCTTCAATAAGAGATACATTTTTTTCCCATGAAAACAGGCTATATTGCTGCACATCCATATTTGCAACAATCACCATTTTGTCAGCCCGATTGCGCACATCTTTATTCTCCGGATCTATTCCTTTATGTTCCTTTACATTCTCTGTATCCACCGGATCTGCAATCAGCTCTCTCCACGCCCCCAGTCCTGTTACATATTTCACTTTTCTGATTTCATCATAATCACTCTTGGTAAATCCTCCATTATCATCCTCAATTACTAATGCAGCCCCATTATATAAATATGCATCTCTCTCAGATTTTTCTGAGGCATTGTTTAATAGCAGACCAATAATTTCACCCAGGATTATTGTCGCGATGATTAGTATAATAATCAAAGATTTTATTTTATTTCTTTTTATATATATAAGAGCTGTTTCTATCATATCCCATCTCCTCAATACTACCAATCGAAGGAAATGATATGTAATAAAATATCATTTCCTTCGTCTTTTATTTTCCTCTATTATTGCATTTTGGCATATCCAGAATTAATCCTTAATTGTACAGTATCATTATAGTTTTCAACATACGGCTGATAACTTGCAGTAGCTCCACTTAGAGCTTTTTTCTTTGTAACGGAAGTTCCACTAAGCACTCCTGAATAATATGAATAATTTGTTTTTGTCGAATATTTCATAAAACCAATTCCAATATTATTTCCTCTTGTTGATACTGTAACAGAAATGGTTTGATTCTGTCCATTTGTTAATGTATATCCTGTTTGACCTTTCGGAAACCATCTTCGTGCACATCCAGCATCTACAGTCCTTGATCCAAAATTAATATCTGTTGCTGCATTTACAACTCTTGATGTAGAAATAACTCCGCCACTAATTACTACAGCCATTGCTAGTACTAAAATAAATCTGAATTTTTTCATAGGCTTCTCCTTTGCTCTTAAAACTATGAATATTAGTTACTAAAGTCATAGACGTCTATAGTTTTACAATACTATATACACATAAAGAATTATCTTAAAAATTATTTAAAAATTATAAATAATTCTAAAGAAATCTAAAGAAGCCTATGCTCTCAATTATTTTACTATTGCCGTTTCAGATATCCTTTTAAGTTTTTGAATTTCAATATCGGCATCAGAGAAAAGATATTTACCATCCACATATACAAGATTCGCAATAGCATCATTATCCTGATATAAAGTAATGTAACCATCATCGTTCCAACTCCATGTTCCGGTTTCCACCTTATCAGTATTCTCTATGTTAATCTCATACTCACCTTGTATTTCATCGTCATCATGTATGATAGCTAATTTTTTTGTGCTGTCCACATTTTGATACTCTGAAAAATCAAAAGTTCCATAATAAAGTCCCACCGTTACATTATTTTTTTGCTGCATTATGCTATATGTAATCAGCACACTTATTACACAAACGCAAACAGCAACTACTACATAGGTAATAACTTGTTTTCTCTGTTTTTCCATTATCTACTTCCTCCCTATTGTTTAATCAATGTTGGCTTTATCCTTACTGTTTCATAACTCTTACTATATACTGATGCTTTCCCCAATGGTATTCCTAATGAAACAGAACCTATCTCATATGCAACTCCTACAGATAATGAATATGTAGATCCACCTGACTCACTGTAGTATAACATATCTCCATTTTTTAGATAAGTACCTTTTGTTTGTTGTCATAAAACATAATGATTTCCAGTCCATTGTGTTGACTTAACTATTGTGATAAATCTATATTGCTTAAATACCTATATATCTGATCATATGTCACCAGCGATACATTTCCCATTTTTCCGGCTTCCTCAATACACCCTTGGGTAAATCCTTTTTTTGCGAATAAAAATAAATGGACATTCTCATATCTAAACAATCTGCTTCTCTTTTTCAGCTTTTCGAGCACTTTTACATCCACATTTTCATTTATCCACTTACATTCTCCAAACAATGCAGTGCTTTTATCCTGATCACCCATTATATCAATTTCTGTCTGTATTCTCTCTTGTGGATCTGTTCCCCACCATCGTCCAAGATTGCTAAATTCCACAGGTGATTCCCCATCAAGCAGCAATTTCCACATATACTGCATACATATTTCTTCAAATATCCTGCCCATATAATCTGACAGATTTGGAGCAATTCTTTTATACGCAAGTTCTGTTGCACCTCTGCTAATGATAGAATTATTATCAGGTATAAACCGATACCAGAATCTAAACATATTATCAGCTATTGCATATATTGATTTTCTGGACTCCTTTTCGCCATATGGAGTTTCTTTCCGTATTAAGCCAAGATTAATCAGATTTTTCATATACTGTGAGCATACACTTGTCGTTTCGCCTATCTTGGTTGCGATTTCCGACATACGGGAGCTGCCTGTTGCTACTGCTGTTATTATTGCATTATATACAGCAGGTTCACGGACTTCCTGTTTTAACAGATTTTCAGGTTCCTCAAATATTGCCGATGCTGGGTTGAGGAACACATTTTTTATATTGTCCTCTACACTCATGCTGTCATTCATCTGTAAAAGATATTGCGGAGTACCACCAACAATACCATATATCAGAGCCATATCTTCTGCTGAAAATCCGTTGAAATATTTGCAGCTATCCTTAAAATCAAACGGAAGTATTTTCATCTGGGCAGTTCTTCTGCCATACAAAGGCGCCTTATACGCCAGCACATTATCTTCCATGTAAGACATAGATGAGCCACATAATATAAGCATCATTTTAGAATTATCTTTATTTTTATCAATAAGCATCTGCAAGGTTGAAGCCATGCTTTTCGAAGCTTTTGCCACATATGGATACTCATCTATGACAAGCACCAGTCTTTCATTTTCACATAATTTAAATACATATTCTATTGCAGCCTGAAATGACACGAATGAAGTCCCCGGCATTATTCCTGAAGCATATTCCATGATTGCCTGACTAAAGTTCTCCAGATTCTGCTTTTCGTTGCTCTCTACTCCCATAAAATATATTGCTTTTTTATCCTGTATAAAATGGCTTATGAGAGCTGTCTTCCCCACTCTTCGTCTGCCGTAGATTACTGCGAATTCAAATTTATCCGAATTATATAATCCGTTTAAAGTTGCAAGCTCTTTTTCTCTTCCTATAAACATAGCTCTTCTCCCTCCATTTCTATACACAATATTTTATTACTTATATATGATTTAGTCAATCATAATTTAGTTAATCGTAAATAACCAAATCGTAAATGACTAAATATTCATCTTTCATTTCGCGTACAAAAAAAGACGGCCGTCCCGGTCCCCACCGGTTCAGCCGTCTTTATAATAAATTTCAATGTTATACTTTTATATTTTACTCTTATTTATACTTTTTTACTAACTTTTATACTTGTTTGGATTTAGCATCTACTGCTGCGCAAGCACTGCCTGTACCTCTGCCTCTGTAGCGCATGCCATTACCTTGTCTGCCAATGCCTTGCACTCTGCCATGCTGCTGTCTGCGATGGTCTTTCTGGTCTTAAGCACACTTGTGGCACTCACTGAGAACTCATCAAGTCCGAATGCGAGTAACAGCGGAATGAGCTTTGGATCAGCTGCTGCCTCTCCACACATGCCTACCATAATTCCCTCTTTCTTACCGCACTCGATGATACGCTTGATTGCGCGAAGCACTGCCGGATTGAAGGCTGAATAAAGGTATGCTACCTTTGAGTTTCCACGGTCTACTGCCATTGTGTAGCCTGTCAGGTCGTTTGTTCCGATACTGAAGAAGGCTGCCTCTTTTGCAAGCACATCTGCCATCATGCAGGCTGCCGGTGTCTCCATCATGATACCGATTTCGAGGTTCTTGTTGTATGCAATGCCCTCTGCATCAAGCTCTTTCATGATGTCAGCTACCATTGCCTTTACACTGCGAAGCTCATCTACGCCTGTCACAAGCGGAACCATTATCTTTATCCTGCCGAATGCACTGGCTCTCACAAGTGCACGAAGCTGTGTATTGTAGATGTCTGTTCTCTGGAGACAGAATCTGATAGCTCTGTAGCCTAGGAATGGGTTGTCCTCTTTCTCAAGGCCCAGATATGGGATTTCCTTGTCGCCTCCGATATCGAGTGTACGGATGATGACAGGCTTGCCCTTCATTGTCTCTGCTACTGATTTGTATGCCTCAAACTGCTCTTCCTCTGTAGGAATTGTATCTCTGTCCATGAAAAGGAACTCTGTACGGAAAAGTCCTATTCCCTCTCCGTCACACTCTACAGCTTTCTTTGCGTCCTCAGGCTTTCCAATATTGCATACAAGCTCTACCTTTGTGCCGTCTGCTGATACTGTCGGCACACCCGCAAATTTCTTTAAGAGATCCTTCTCTTTTTTGTATTCCTCAAGCAGCTCAGCGAATTTCTGCTCTGTCTCAGCGTCAGGGTTTACGATTGCCTCTCCGCTTGTTCCGTCGAGTACCACTCTGTCACCATTTTTGACAGATGTACAGATTCCGTCAATACTGAGAACTGCCGGGATTTCCATTGCTCTTGCAAGTATTGCTGAGTGGGATGTTCTGCCGCCCACCTCTGTGAGTATTCCTGCGATATTCTCTGCTACGATACCTGCTGTCATGGATGGTGTCAGGTCATGTGCCACGAGCACTGTGCCTGCCGGAGCTGCTGAGATATCGTAGTCCTCGATTCCAAGCAGAATCTTAAGGATTCTGGCTTTGATATCCCTGAAATCTGTTGCTCTCTGCTGCAAAAGCTCATCAGGTATCTGTGCAAATATCTCTGCTGTCTGCTCAAGCACCTGGTCGAGTGCCTTCTCTGCCGTGATTTTCTCACTTACTATGAGCGCTGTAATCTGCTCCTCTATGGTCGGATCCTGAAGCATCTGGATATGTCCGCGAAGGATATCCGCATCCTTTGCTCCGACTGTCTTTTCCATTCTGTCTGCCATGGCGTTTGTATCATTTACAAATTTCTCAATGGCTCCCTGGAGACGTGCGATTTCAGCGTCTGTATCTGTAATTTTCTTATTCTCAATCACTATCTCATGCTCTTCGATAATGACCACATTTCCGATTCCGATTCCTTCTGAGCCGGCGATTCCTTTGTACATATCACACCTCCGATTGACTTTACTGGTTGATTAATCTCCGAAGTTGTCTGCCTCGAGCTCTTCCATCTTTGCAAGTGCTGCTTCCTCGTCAGCTCCCTCACACTCGAATGTAATCTCTGCATCCTTCTTGATGCATGCTGCGATGATGTTTACAAGGCTCTTTGCGTTGATTCTCTTATCGCCGAATACGATTGTTACGTCTGAATCAAACTTGCCTGCCTCTCTTGCGATAACTCCTGCAGGTCTCATATGAAGTCCCTCTGCTGCTTTTACTACCATTGTCTTGCTTACCATAGTTTTGTCCTCCTGAATTTAAAATTATTGGTTTGTTTATTTCGCTCACACATATGATTAACTGTATCGCCCTCTGCTATTCATCAGCCTGTCATATGTCCGTTGCTTTCTATGGTTTTATTGTACTGTGCGGTATGAGTTTTTTCAATATTCCCCAAAATGCAAAATTGCACCATCTCTGGTGCAATTTTGTATTAATGTGATATTTACATAAACAGAGCCCTATATTGTTCCTCAGTTGTAGCTTTGTTTCCTACAACAAGATGCCCCTTCTTCAAGAAAATTATTTCATCCTTAACACTATCCACAAAATCAAGTACATGACTTGAAATTATAACAATACAGTTATGTTCCCTGGCAGACTCAATATATTTTTTCAAGACTATAAGACCAGTTGTATCTACTCCGTTCGTTGGCTCATCCAATAAAATAAGCTTTGGAAAACCTATAAATGATGCTATTATGCCAACCTTCTTCTTCATTCCCAGCGAACACTCAGACAGCCTTGTATCTTTATCGTCTTCCAATTCAAAATCTGTCAGAAATGACATGATATCTTCTTTATGTTCTCCTCCAAACTTAATATCACACACCATCCGTAAAAATTGTAAAACTGTCTGTTTTGTATTATTTCCAGTCAATTCCAATGCATAACCTATCTGTGATTTACTCTTCCGCAACAATGTATCCTGATCATCAAGCCTTATCTGCCCCTTCATAGGCTCACTTATACCGGAAATCATCTGTATGAGTGTTGTCTTTCCAGCCCCATTAGGTCCCACAAGAGCATAGATTTTTCCCTCTTCAAAACTGTAGCTCAAATCGAATATTCCCTTTTCCTTATCATATTTTTTTGTCAGATTACAAATCTCTAACATATTCATTCCACCTCCTGGCTCCTCGTACATACCACCATGCACATAACAATATATTTATCCCCGGAACTGTAATTGAAAACATTGCCGCATACAATTTCATCATTTCTAAAGTTGTATATCTTTTTTTCATTTTTACATAATATAAAGCAAAATATGTCACCCAGCAAAGTCCACATTCTACCATATAAATCAAAACCATAAAAACGATTTTAACATCATATTTATGTATAAATGCACAAATCAGATATGCCGCAAATACGACAAATTGGATTTTCAGCTCAACCATCATTTTTTTGCACCATAAGCCACTATATTTTTCACCTAAAAGCCTGTACCACTGTCTGTTGCAGATATCCTCTCGGAAAAAATCTTCTATGCATCCGCTCAGTAATATAGCAAAAATGCATGTTATCACAGAAAAAACATTTGCGTTTTGTGAAATATTTATAGCAAGAAAAATATACCCCGCATATATTACCAGAATCATTATTATATTTTGAGATAAACTAATACACCTTTTTTTCGGTTTATAATTAGCTTTTGAGCACACTCTGTTATCATAAGTTGACACTGTATAAACCAGATAAAGGCACATTATTGTATTTATCAAAAATAGAGAAATTGGCGGATGTTTCAGCACCTCCGCCACACCGCCTATACACTTTGTTTTTACTATACGAATGACGATTGCATATACTTCACCGCCTGCAACTATTGCCTGAATAACTGTAAAGAAAATCCAAATAAAATAAATATATGCTATTATCATAAATATTTTCCCGGATATATTTCTGCAGTATTTTCTTCTAAACATTAGCAATAGCATATTATTTATCAATATCACAATATTAATAATGCTTATCAGCCAATTTAAAATATCACCTGATATATTTATCACTGCAAATACCAACAAAAACAGACTCTCAACCAATATGTTTTTCTTTTTAAACTCAATTATTATTTTCTTTTCCGATTCACCAAGCAGTTTTTTCCACAAGTATGTTTCGCCCTGATATTCTGATATACGATTATTTATATATATGTACCCAACACAAAGCAGAGCTATAATAATCAAGTCTGAAATGTAATCTGATTTCATAATATTATTTTCTCGTTCTTAAATAATTTAGATAAAATGTATACCAAAATAATTGTATATAACAAATTTGATATTACGGTTATTATAACATGATTTATGTTGCCATTGAACAAAAATATCTCATTCATACATTGCGCACTATTATACAATGGAATTATATAATGTATTAATCTATTACTACCATTTTGATTATACATCCCTGAAATTCCTACAAGGGCAACCAGTATTGTAAGCGGAGCCATAGATGATGATGCTTCTTTAATAGATCTTGCTAATACAGATACTATTGCAGTTAATGATATCATTATTAAAACTGTTGAAATTACAATTATAAATAACTCCAAATAATCATTGATTGAATATACAGATGTATCAATCTCATCTTGTCCAATACTTAAAAACGGAAGTGATAACATAGCACCTATAAAACTTGAAATTCCCCCTAACACAACAATAATACTTAATCCAAGTATTTTTCCAATTGCCAATTGCTCTCTTTTAATAGGTGTAACCAGTAGTGTAGCCATTGTTCCTCTCTCTTTTTCTCCAGCAATTGAATCAGGGGCCACCGATGCGCAAATACTAAAAAGCATGGTAATAAGTAACATTGGTAATATCATTGATACAAACTGACCTGTTGAATCTTTTGTTGTAGCTAAATCATATAGGTCATTTCCAGAATTTACATAAAATACATTTCGAATGCAATCTTTATATTCATTTAATATTGATGACAAAAGCATATATCCTGTATTCGAGGAATTACTTTGTGAGTTATAATATATTGAAACACTAGGTACTTGAACACCTTTTTCTGTTCCATTTAAAATATTATCTTCAAAATTCTTATCAAAATCTATATATAAATCTAAATTTTTATCTCTTATTTTATTCATATAATAATTTTGGGGTTTATTTTTTTCTTTAAATGAAATTTTATTTTTTAATAATAGTTCTTTAATGTCATTCGGAACATTATTTATAACTACAGTATATTCACTATTCTGTAAAGTACTGTATGTATTACTCATCACATTTCCAACTAAAGCATACATTATAAAAATCATCAATCCCGGCATAATAATAGTCGTAAAACATAGTCTTTTATCCGTTAGTATTCGTAATAATTCTTTTTTAACAATAATTAATATTTTACTCATTAGTGTTCTCCTTCTTTACTATAATACACTTCAAAAAAAACATCCTCTAATGATTTTTCTTTTTTTATTCTTGAAATACTATCTTCATATTCCAATTTACCATTTATTACAATGCCTACTCTATCAGCAACTTTTTCAACCACTTCAAATATATGTGTTGAAATTATAATAGTTTTTCCATTTGTCTTTAATTCTTTTAAATAATCAATTACCATTTTCGAACTAACAATATCTAGCCCATTTGTTGGTTCATCATATATAATTATATCTGGATCATGTACTAATGATATTGCAATTGCAACTCGTTGTTTCATTCCTGTAGACAAATTAGAAACTTTCACTTCTGCAAATTTATCAATACCTAAAGTATTAAATAATTCCTTTTTACGCACTATACGTAACTCTGATTTAACACCATATAAATCAGAAAAAAAATCATATAAATAATTTGGTGTAAAAAAGCCATCTAATTTCAATTCACTTGTAAGAAAACCAATCTTACTTCGAATTTTATCAGGTTCTTCCGATACATTCACACCATCAATATAGCATTTTCCATCATCTGGTTTTAGTAAAGTTGATAGAATTCTTAATGTTGTTGTTTTCCCTGCTCCATTTGTTCCTAAAAGAGCATATATTTCTCCCTTATTAACTTCAAAAGAAAGCCCATTTAATGCAATATTTGTTCTGCATTGTTGAATTTTTCGCTGCCTTTTCGATATTTTAAATTCTTTTTTTAAGTCTTTTACATTTACCACTATGCTCATTTTTATCACCTACTTTTTCTTATTACTTTTAATTTTTTTGATATAAAAAAGAGGGCTTAAAAGCCCCCTTTTTCAATTAATATACCTTTGTTTTTGATGCAACGATAATAATTGCAACAATTACACCGCCTACGATTACATGTATCATCTGCATTCCCTCCATTCTTCTTATGTTGAAATGTTCATGACCATTTCCTTATCTATGTAAATTAATTTTACATACACTTTCATAACCTCATAAATAAGATTTAAAAATTTCAATATACTCCCATATATAAAAACGGTTGCAATAAAATTAAAATTTTATTGCAACCGAACTGTCATAACAACAATGTTTTAGACTCTAGCTTTGCGTCATAAGATTTCCCTTATTTTGCCCAAATTGTTTATGTCATAATTATATATATTTATATTCATATTGTCAATAGATATAAATAATTTTTTTATCACTTTTTTTATCACAATTTCATTCATTATAATTTCATTGCTGATTATTTTAATAAATCGTTCTACAACTTCAGTTCCATCCCAGCTCCTTCCGGATAGCTGCACAAAGCTCATGAGGTGAAGCAGCCTCCCTGAGCCTGTCAGTCGCTCCATTTTCATTCAGAAGCTTCGTGAAGTCATGGAAAAATGCCTTTGTCGTGTTGACACTGTCAAAGTTTATCGCAAGCAGAAATATCATGTCTGCCATCCTCTCGCCCCACTCTATCGGCTTGTCGAGACGTATAACAAGTATCTGGCAACGGTTTACATGCTCAGGCTTTCCGTGCGGTATGGCTATATTGCAGCCCACAGCGGTTGCCTCCACCTTCTCACGCTCCAGTACATCCCTCGCAAACTCGCTCTGCACTATTCCTTTGTTTATGAGAAGCTGGCACGCGCGCTTTAAAACATCCTTGCGGTTTTTCGCCTTTTTCTCAAATATGATAAATTCCTCCGACAGCATATGTGAAAACTCGCTGACCTCCGCGCTCTGGCCGGTCATGAGCTCAAAGCACTTGTTTCTGATATTTTTCTCATCCTGCGCACTGATTAGTGGAGAAACATACAGAAATCTCATATCCTTGTGGATATCTGCCTGTGTGTCTATGGTCGAGAGTATGAGGTCGCAGTCATACTCGTCAATATGCTCTATGCGGTCTGACGACAAAATGCTTACTATCCTTACATCCGGCACCCTGTTTTCTATTTTGCCCGCTATTATACTGCCGGTCGCATAGCCTGCTGCACCGATTAACACTGCACGCACTGTCATAGGATTTCTGTGCAGGGCTCCGCCCACCTGCAAGGCAATAAATGCTATCTCATCCTCGCTCGGCATGGCACCTGTGTACTTTTCGTAGTATCTCGATACTGTAAAGCATACCGTAAAGAGACTGGCATACGATTGTGTGATATCGGAAAGAAACGGATTGTCTATCTCTATGCCGAAATGAGTCCTCGCAATGGAGCCCGGTAAAAAGCTACGCATGCTCTCACGTAGAAGCTCATTTTCAATCAGATTGGCTGCGAGAAGATTTGACAGATACACTATCATCTCATCCTCTATGCTAAGTGCCTCCTCACAGGACATGACAACACGGTTTTGTCCCTCGGCACAGGAAAAAAGCATTGCCAGATACATGATTTCAGGCTGTGAGAGGCTGATGCCGTGATGTCTGTCCAGAAAGCCTGCTGCCTCCTTTGCCATGTTCTCATGCTCTGTCATTACGAATCCATTTTTCTGTACCTGCTGCTCTGTTTCGGTGCCCGCATCCCCATCATTTGCATCATCACGCATTCGGTTTGACAAATCTAACTCATCCGGCTTCAGCTCTTTCTCCACATCCACCCTGAAAAGTGCAATGGCTATATACTCTGCCAGCATCTGAAATGTGTAATCCGTAAAGATGATATCAAAGCGTCTCTCCACATGATGTATCATGTCAACTGCCATCGACAGATTTACGCTTCTGAAATTATTGGCTATCACCTCGGCCGCGCGTCTTGAAAGCCTGTGGTCATCGGTCTTGATAACCTGCTTATCACTGATTGGATACCTGCAGAAATGCCTCATGGCTTTTCTGATATCAAGCTCACTGCCTGTCGCATATATTCCGTAACCCGCCGTTCTGTGCACCTTAATGCCAAAGAGCAGAAGCTCTGCGTCAAGCTCATTTATATCATCCATGATGACATTTTTGCTGACGTTTAACTCCTCCGAAAAAAGCGCATACGTGTATGTATCCCAGCCACTTAGCAGAATATACGATATGTAGTTCTGTCTCTTCTTCTGCGATACTGCTGCCGATTTCCGCCCTGCCACATCCAGAATCTTTCCTATCTGCGCATCACTAAAGCACGGCTTCATGCCTTTGCCCGGCTTTCTGTCGAGCACCATGGAATTTTGCTCACAAAAATCAGCCACCTCCTTCAGATATGTCTTCACACTTCGCTCCGACATACCTGTGGACGCGGCGAGAGCCTTTGATGTGACAAGCTCATTGTTGTGCTCTGCCAGCTTTTCAATTATCAATAATCCCTTTTCTGAAAGCATAAATCAAAGTTCTCCTGATTATACGTAATTTAACAATTCGACCGGTTCATCTATCAGATTTGTTGCACCATGCTCCTTCAAAAACTCTACATCACGAAATCCCCATGTGACAGATACGCACTCCAGACCTGAGTTTTTCGCTGTGGCGATATCCACATCGGAGTCCCCCACATAGATTGCTTCATCTGCACTCACCTGAAGCTCTTTAAGTGCCTTCTGCACCATATCAGGTGCCGGCTTTTTGCGTATACCCTCTTCCTCCATCTCGCCGACTGCCGATGTCATATACTCCTTGAAATAAAGCTGATTGAGCTCCTTTACCGCCGGGTCAAGCTTGTTTGAAACAATAGCAAGCTTTATGCCGTTTAATTTAAGCTCCTTTAAAAGCTCCATGATTCCATCATAAGGTGCTGTATTGTCATTGCAATGAGCCTCATAATATTCCTTGAAATCCGAAAATGTCTTTTCAAACTTTGGATTGTCTGCCCCCTGTGGCACTGCGCGCTCCATCAGAAGCTTTACACCGTTTCCCACAAATCTGCGCACCTCGTCGAGTGTACGCTCCGGCATGCCATTTTGTTTTAATGCATAGTTTGTTGCATTTTTTAAATCCTCAAGTGTATAGAGAAGTGTTCCATCAAGGTCGAAAACGACCGCTTTTTTACGGTTTTCCTCCTCACCCTTTGCTATATGTGTCTTTTCAAATTCTGTCTTGCTTATCATATATGCCTCATTCCTGTCATCATTTGGCAGAACCATAATATCTCCAGGTCTGCCTGATATATAACTGCTGTCATCCTTATTCTTAAATAGCTTTACCTTGTGCTTTAGCACAAATGCCCTTGAAAAATCCGCCTCAACAGGTATGCACACTCTGGCATGTGCCATTCCATCCACTATAGTCTCCGTATCCTTATTCTTGAACTTCGGGACATAATCTGTCTGTTTCACAGTAAACCGCCAGTCCTTGTATATCCTGAAGCTTTTGTTCAGCCTGTCCAGATTTGAAATCCGTACACTGCCGTCTTCTCCTATTATGACTACCGTATCTTCACCAACCGGTGTGGAGATATCCCCCTTAGCTGTCCGCACTCCCATGCAGCAGCTCACAGGCAGTATATCCTTTGCAATGATATATCCCATCGGTATCGGGCGTTTTTTATAATCCACTTTTTTGAAGCCACTCGTATCAAAATCTTCTCCGTAAATTATCTTTGTATCGTTTAAATAATCAAAAATCCTCTCTTCCAATAATGATTTGATTGCAGAATCCGAAGGACGTTTGTGTGTACCATCGCTGCTGTACTGAAATCTTGGTGTCAAGTCTTTTTCTCTGCAGTAGACATTATAGCTGTCTATCAGCAGATCCATCGGAATAAATCCACCGGCCTTGTAATAATGTCCTCCGCCGGAGCCTATGTCCCTGCACACTTCCTGCGCCATTTCGCTTGCGCTCACCTCTTTTATGCAGCTTCTAAACGAAAGCTTCACTCCATTCTTAATCACTGAAAATACCATACATATGTCAATAGCATCCACCTCCAGCACAAAATCGCTTATGATGCCGAGTACATTTGGGTCACATGCCCCTGCCTTTACGATCGCCAGACGATATTCCTCTATATAATCGCGCCCCAGCAATGCTGTTGCGGCTATGTCCAGCTCCTCAAGTGACATATTGGCATTTCGGAATTTGGCCACTATAGTGTTGTCAAAATCCGCCTCATCGCGCAGGTCCCTATCAAGCGAATGTGTTATCTCGGTAAATTCTCCGGTGTCGGTGTAAAGTCCATAATACAGTGCTGTTGCCAGGTTTCGATTTATCTCTACGCCCTCCTCACGCAGCATATCCCACACAATTGTCGCACATGAGCCCATATAGCTCATGACACGGTTCATAGCAGGAAGCTCTCCCGATACTCTGTGGTGATCTATGACAGCTACATTTTCTGCCTTGAAAAATGTGACATTCCCACCACCGTACTGACAATCGACAGTCACAAGCAGCTGCGGATTGTCTAAAAAATCCACATGCTCTATCGGTATGCCAAGACTGTCTACCATAAGCACCAGATTGCTCTTGTGTATGATATTCCTGCCTCCGTATACAAGTCTGGGACTTTTTCCATTCATCCTCAGATATTCATAGACTCCAAAGCCGCTTGCCAGTGCATCTGCGTCCGGATTATCATGACATTGCACAATTATGTTATCAAATTGTAATAAATCACTTAGCTTCATTATTAGCTCCCTGAATAGTTATATTAATTCATTTTCTCATATGTGTATTTATGGCTGCTTCAAATCATCACATTATTTCAGGTACGGAAACAGCAGCGAGCTTCTGTCCTTCTCGTCAAACATCGAATTGTACTGCAGGATATTGTATGCCTTTATCCATTTTGCCTCGTCTCCTGTTGCGTCATCCACATGCATAAAGCACTCATTCTTTTTCGAATAATAGCCCCTTGAATTTATGGCCGGAATCTTCTTCATCAGCTCTGCGAGGAACCGGTTGTACGCCGGCAGATCTATGTTGGCTCTCTCAAGCGTCAGTGTGGACAGGTAGTTGAGGCTCGTCACATCAACTTTCTGTGCATCCGTCTCGTAATTGGTCCATATGAAAAACGGCACCTTGTACAGATTCTCAAGCTCCTGCTCCGTAAGTCCGGAATTGCCCTTGCCATTTAAAAGCTTGATAAAATCATTGCATAATCCCGGCTGGTGGTCTCCAAAAAACACAATCTCTACCGGATCATCCACACCCTTAAAGTATGTGATGAGATTTTCGAGCGCCTTGTCACTTTCATTCAAAAGTGACAGATACTGGTTCGCATCAGTGTATGACGCTCCAACCTTGTAAACCTCCTGGTTGAAGTTGTCATATCTCTCACCGTAGCCGCCGTGGTTTTGCATCGTGACACCCATGATGTAAAGCTTCTCGTCATCGCTCTTTTTCTCGTAGCGGTCAATAATCTTATCATAGAGCTCCTGGTCAGTGATATATTCCCTGAGTATCTTTGTCTGGTCAAAATCATCTATAAAGTAAGTCTCATCATAGCCCAGATGCGGATAAATCTTGTTCCTGCTCCAGCCTGTCGCATAGTACGGATGCATCGCAACCGTCGTATAGCCGATATTCTTCAGGTTTGAGACTATGGAGGTCGGGTCATCATTTATATACTGCTGATAAACCACCGAGCCGTCCGGCAGAAATGCCATCGAGTTTCCTGTCTCAAATTCCCACTCAGAGTTCGGCGTCTTCGCACCGTACACGGACGAAAGAGCATAGCCTTTAAGCGTATTTTCACTCAGAGAATCCATAAACGGCGTGACCTGCGTGTTGGTCTCAAAATCTCCCACCACCGACAAATCCGCAAACGACTCATTCATGATAACAATGATTGTCGGATTTTTCGCATCAGACTGCGAATATGAGCTGTCAGTTTCCTTGAAATTGCCCGCTATCTTGTCAACTGCTGCCTTGCTGTAGCCATCAGGTGCCTTCACAAAGCTGTCCCTTATGCCGAGCACAAAGTTCAGCAGATAGCCGTTTCTGTACGTGCCCTTTTTCTCCCAGGTCTCGGTGTTCAGTGACATGGAATTCATGATGACATACAGCACGCATATTATTGTGAGAAGAATCGAAATAATTCTCATATGGATAGCCGACTCAAACTGCACTTCTATACGCCTTACCAGCATGATATACAAAACAGCCGCCAGAATCACATACAAAAATTTGTAGTCTATGACGAATTTGTATTTTGTCACGACAGAAAGTCCTGTTCCCGCTGACTTCAAATCCGCATACGTAAACTCATTACCACGGAATTCATAGACAAAATAATCTATAAATCCAAACGCGAGTATGGCAATTGATGCTATGGTACATGTCAGCCTCGTGTTGTTTGTGATAAAAAGTATCACCAGATATACGGCGAGCGCCAGAACCACATTCACCACGCATACCATATCGGTGGTTTTCACAAAGTCCTCATCCGTCAGCAGCACATACTGCACCGAAAAAACAGATAGTATCGCTCCGATGACAAGCAGTATCGCAGCCCAAAGCCACGACAGCTTCACCGGAAGCTCAAGCTTCACATTTACAAGTCCAAAATATACTGCCGCAAACAAAAGAATCACCCACCAGTTTGCCGATGTAAAGTAACCTACCAGCGCGGCCGCTGCTGCTATAATTCCAAAATGTATGTTGTTTTGTTTTGTTATCTCAAATTTGATGCTCATTTCTGCCTCTTAATATTGCCTCTTAATGCTTCCTCTTAATGATGCTTCTTAATGTTGCTTCTTAATGCTTTCTCTTAATGTGCCTCTTAATGCTGCCTCTTAATGTTGCGATTGATTTTAAAAATATTTCCTAATTAGCAAAGAAGTCCTCAATTTGGCTGTATATAATGTGCATCAGATTTGTTCTTGCCTCAACACTTGCCCACGCAATATGCGGTGTGATAATCAGCTTGTTTGAATCCTTTATCTCACGGAGCGGATTGTCCTCACTCATAGGCTCCTGCGCCAGCACATCAAGACCTGCCGCCGCCAGCTCTCCATCCATAAGCGCCTGTGCCAGATCCGCTTCATTCACTATAGGACCTCTGCCAAGATTTAAAAATATCGCAGATTTTTTCATCTTTTCAAACGCAGCCTTGTCCATCAGACCAAGTGTGTCATCTGTGAGCGGCGCATGCACCGACACGATATCAGACGTGGTAAGCAAAGTATCAAAATCCACTCTCTCATAGCCCGGCTGCGAATTTCTTCCTGATGTAGAATAATAAACCACATGGCAGCCAAAAGCCTTTGCGATATCAGCCACGCGTCTTCCGATATTTCCAAGCCCCACGATGCCCCAGGTCATACCGCTAATCTGGTGAAACACATTGGAAAAATGCGTAAACGACGTATCACCCACATATTTCTCACTCTTCACATAATCATCATAATATCTCAGCTTCTCAAGCAGGTAAAATAGCAGTGCAAACGTATGCTGCGCCACGGTCTCTGTAGAATACCCTGCGACATTTCTCCATTCAATGCCTCTTTTTGCCAGATATTCTTTATCCAGATTGTTTGTGCCTGTTGCAGTCACACATATGAGCTTTAAATTTTTTGCCTGTCCTATAGATTTCTCATTTACCTCGACCTTATTTAAAACAATCACATCAGCATCCCTTGTGCGCTCCGCTGCTTCCTCTGTTGTTGAAAAATCATATTTGACAACCTCCCCGAGCTTGTCATATTCGGAAAGGTCGATGTCGTCACCAATTGTTTTGGAATCTAAAAATACTATTTTCATGGTTTGTTTCCTCTGTGCTATATATTTATTTGTTTTAATTTCTATTTTTATGGGACTTCGCACTTGCAGGCTGTGATGGTGCGCCGGCATATGGTATATTCCTCAGAAATATATGAAGTCAGCCACAAAAAATGCATCCGGATAGTCTGTTTTATCAGTCTGCTTTTTATCGTCACCGAAGGTTAATGGAACTTTGTGGCAGTTCATATATTTCTTCGGAACACACCATATGCCAGCGATAATGCAGGTTTGCGTGTGCGAAGTCATCTCAATAATTATCTATATTTATCAATGTTTATCACTATTTATTGTTATTTGACAATTTTAATCTTTATTTGCCAATGTTTATGATTACTAAAAATACAGCTTGCTTTAAATACTAACAAATTACCTAGCATAATAGCATTAACATAATAGTATTAGCGCAATTTATAAATGTAATCATATGTTCATTTCATACATATAAATATAAATATAAATATAAATATATTTATACCACATTTCCGGAAATAAAACCACTGTATCAGTGTTTGATTAAACAAAGCTTAAGAAAGCCCACCATATTAATGATAAATTTCATCAATATGGTGGGCTTTAACTATTCTGTGTATCTCTCTTATGTTGGCATTTTATCTCACAGAAAATTTGTAATCTGTCTCTGTGTGGTATGTATCGCCAGCCTTTGTAACAGGTGTACTGAAGTTGGTCTCATTTATTGAGTTTGGATAGAACTGTGTCTCGAGGCAGAATGCATCGCGGTTATTGTATTTGACTCCGCCCTTGCCTTCCTGTCCCACGATAAAGTTGGCAGTATAAAGCTGGATTCCGACACAGTCGGTGTATACCTCCATCTGTATGCCACTCTCAGGAGAGTATGCTGTTGCGACCTTTTCTACTCCCGGAGCGGTCTTGTCTATTGCAAAATTGTGATCATATCCACTTCCATAGTGAAGCTGTGTATCATTTGCCTCAATATCTCTTCCGATTGGCTTAGCCTCTGTAAAATCAAATGGTGTACCCTCAACCGGTGCAATCTCACCTGTAGGAATAGCCTTGGAATCCTTTACAGGTGTGTAATGCTCAGCATTTATCTGCAATGTGTGAGTGTATACGCTTCCTGATGCATGACCGTTCAGATTGAAATAGCTGTGGTTTGTCATATTGAAGGTAGTTGTCTTATCTGCCCTTGCATTGTATATAATAGCAAGTGCATTTTCTTCTGTTACCTTAAATGTCACATCAACGACTGCATTTCCCGGGAAGCCCTGCTCCAAATCTGCATCCTCTATCTCAAAGGTAATCTCATCTACCTTCTGCTCCTTAACAGTCCAAAAGCGCTTAGAAAAACCATTTGAGCCACTGTGAAGACTGTTCTCATTGTCATTAGCCTCAAGCTTGTATTCCACTCCATCAATATTAATCTTTGCATCAGAAATCCTGTTTGCATATCTACCGACAGTAGCACCAAAATAGCTGTACTCCTTCTCGTATGACTTCACATTGTCATATCCTAAAATGACATCTCTCTCATTGCCATCCCTGTCCTTTACAAAAATAGATACAACTGAAGCGCCATAGTCTGTCAAAAGTACTCTCAATCCACCGCCATTGCTGATTTCGTAAAGCGATGCCTCCACTCCTTTTGATGTTGTACCGAAAGCTTTTTTACTCATGCCCCATATCCTCCTTTGGTTACATTATGTCTGTTGCATTTTTTGTAACTTTATGTTTGTTACATTTTGTTTTAGTACATTATGTTTTTTACATTATGTTCTGTTACTCTTTGCTTGATAGCATTTCGATTGCATAATCGCGTTTTTCTTATTCTACGCATTCCTTTGTATTTTACTTCTTTTGATCGCATAAGTAAACTTTTTCGTGCAAATATCCGATAAAATATTTATAACAATTATTTAAGTGCGATTATACGTTCAAAATAGAACCTAAAATCGCAGTTATAACGCAATTATTTTAAACTTTAAAATTTAAAAATATAAAGAGGATTAACATGAGTACACGAGTAAGTTCAGCAACAAATCTTTCAGCAACATATTTTATGAGAAATTTTTATTCAAACAACCGCGATGCCATGAAATCATCCAAACGCAAAGAATATAGTATTACAGAGCTCGCTTACGATGATTCAACCGCCCTGCACCGCGCAGCTAAAAAATTAAAGAACTACAAGTATTCGGACGACGAAAATACCGATAACATCCGCGGAACAGTCATGGCTCTTGTTGACACATACAATAATTCCATTGATTCCGCCTCAAACAGCAGTTCAACCTCCATGAAGCGTTATGCCAAGCAGCTCAAAAAGCTGGCAAGCAAATACACCGACGAGCTTGAGGACATTGGCATCACAATAAACAAGGACGGTACTCTGAAAGCAAATGAGGAGCTCGTCAAAAAAGCCGACGCAGACACTCTTAATTCTCTGTTCGGAAATGACAATGACTTCACAAGCAGTCTGTATCGTGTCTCACGCCAGATGAGCAGCTCGTCATATGATGATTACTACACATCTCTGCGGACAGGAAGCAATATAAATCTGACGGTGTAAATCTAACGGTGTTTTTTATAATGTAATTGCGGCATTTCAACTGTAGAATTTCGACTTTGCAAAAGAATAATAGATAATAAATATTTGGCTGTTTTTTTTTTAATTAGAGCAAAAAAAAGACAGCCATCGTTCTGCTGTCTTTTAGGAGAAGGTATTTTACTATGGGGATAGTAAAAAATATATAATGTATTGGGGGGTTTTTACAGTTATTATAGTATCACCTTGGCCTCTGAAAGTGTTAACAAACATGCACAAATTTTCGATTATTTTTTGTGCAATATTTACAATTTAATTTATAGTTTGTTTTTTACAATTAGGACACCAACATCTTTCAATCAAATGATCTGCACGAATTTTCCACTTGTGTCCACAAATCATACATACCGCATCTACATCGAATTTTGAACCAACATAATTTGTTACCGTAATAGTATTATTACTCCTTTGAACTACTTTTTTATAGTATTTATCAGCACGTAGTTTTATTTGCTCTTCTTTTGATATTTTATTTTTGTTACTAACAACTTTTCTTTTGCATTCAGGACATTGTGGAATTTTCTTCTGTAATGTTTTATATCCAACATTCCATTCATATCCACAAACTTTACATTGTATTTTTATAGGTGAGCTTACATTTGAAAAAGAAACTAAAGAAACTTCTGATGCTAATAAACTTTTTTTAATCTCGTCAAATCTTAAGTGTCTTAGTTCTTCTCTCTTTCCAAAAGTCCAATACTTAGAATTAGCTGTTCCTACATGCACATCAACAGAATAGATATGAAAAATAATCTTTTTAAGCAGATTGGTATTCTCATCTTCTATCCACTCCATTTTTAAATGATAAACGTCTCTTCCATTTGCTTCATAAAATAACTGTTCTTTATATGTTAAGGAGTCATAATTATTTGTTTTTATCTCTAATATTGCATCTTTTGTAGATAAATCACATAATGCTAGAATATTATTAACAGAATCAATAACTAATTCCTGCGATAAAATAGTTTTATTCTTAAAAATATTAAATTTAATAAAATTAATTAATGGTTGAATTTGTTTTTTAATATTTACTGTAGTTGAATTTATACGAATTTCTGTTTCTCTGTCCTCCTTATGAATTGCTGTAACAGTTCCATCTGAATTAAAAGACATTGGGATCATTGATACTCCATTAGGTATTCTCCCTATATAATCTAATTTACTCTTATTCATAATCAAAAAACAATCATTATCTTGTAAATAGACATCTAACATTGTATTTATCAAATGTTCAATTGTCATACCTGTAAAATTAGTTGGAAATTTTTCAATTCCCTTAGCCTCAATTTCAAACGATTTAACCAAAAAACTTTTGCATTCAATAAACGGTCTATTTTCAAGTATTCGGTTTAAATTTGGATGGGAAGACAATAAACTTGCCGGAATAATATATTCATCGTTAAGTCTAAATACCTTGTCCCCATCTTTTCCCTCTGTAACTAAATAGAAAAAACCATTCATTTTTTTAAACAAATTCCATTCTAGTTTGCAATCATTTAGGCCATTATGAATATCCTCAACCCCTTCTATATTAAACACCCTGCACAAATTATCTTTAGTTATGTTTCCAAATGAATACCTTGAAGAAATAACATTATGCTTAATATTATAAAAGTGTAATTTATCAAATCCTATAATATGATGTCTTTTCATGTATTGTGACAAAAATGATGAATCAAAGTTACTCCCCGCATATATTAATATGGTTCTCTTTTCTAATTCAAATTCTTTCACTAATTTATTATATTCTTTTTGAGTAAGAGCCGTTGCTCCAACTAAATCATTTTCTGTGATACCATTTATATGTGTCGTAAGAACCTTTCTATTCAATTCCAAGGGTAAAAATTTACTATATTCTTTGCCATCATCTGGTTTGTAAAATGATATAGAAAGCAAATCATTTCTTTTAGATTTCAATCCATTTGTTTCAACATCAAACACAACATATTCTGTTGGATCTGTACTAATTCTTTTCATTGCATTGCACCTTTAATAACCCCATTATACATGTAGATATAACAATTGTATCACAAATAAATTCATAATTCATACAATTCTTGTCAATTTTTCACAAACTGATACGAATAATATTATAAAACTATATTTCAATGAGACATCGGGGATTCGAACCAAAAGAAATCCCTCAAACATTGAAAAAAAGGACTTTTCAGCATCTGTTATTTAAAATCAACCCACAAGTCAACCCACGATTATTATGCACTGCTTGCCTTTTATTAAGCTATATTTATAGCCTTTTTGTACACTGCTCTATATAACTTTCATAAAATGTATCTAATATATTTTCCCTATTATCTGGTAGCATTTCATCTAATATATCCTTTATCTTTGCTACCTCCCCTTTATCAGTCCTCTTTTTTATATCAAAATAAAAATCCGCCGTTTCATCAAATCCAATTTTTCTGTATACTTGACCTAAATTTTCACACTCACTATTTGTAAATGATAATGGTTGTACTAAAGCACATATCGCTCTATTACTTGATATTTTTATTATATCTTTCAACACATAGGGATCTTTTAATGAAATATTTTTTCCTGTCAGTAATATATTACTGCAATATTCATTAAATATCATTCCTCTATGTTCAATTCTGGCACTTTTTAATTTGTAATAATATGGATGTTCCTTATTTAATGGTATTTGTGTTATTTGATCTCCATATACAGCACAATATAATAGACATTCTGTACTGGCAGTAAATGAAAGTCCTACACTGTTGTTTGTCTCAACATAACCCATTTCTGGGTAATTCTTGAATAGCCCTTCTGAAAAATATTCTGAAAATTCTTGCTTGCTTTTAGAAAATTTATACCCCATCTCATAGTTAAACAACAGCCTTTCCCTATCAGGTAATTTTTCAATTAAGTCCGTAATCTTTTGAATGTCAGAATCAAATTCCATCAAACTATATTGATTCATTCTTTTTTCTAATGCATATAACTCTGTCTCTAATGCTGGAATAGACACTTTCTCTAATTTTATTTTCCAATCTTTTAACAGATTTTCTTGTTCTATCCTTTTTAAAGACTTCTTTTCTGATGTAGATTCTTCGACAACAATCGACTTTTTCTTTTTCCAAAACATTTTTGTTTCTCCAAACTACCAAGTTATAAAGGCAACAAATTATATATAGTCTTTTTAAAATGCTTTTTTGGTTTTTTAATCCAACCCGACTATCTATATTTCCACTTATTTCATTATAACAAATTTCGTTGTAATATAACATCCCACGCACTAAAAAATCTTTTGCACCAAAAATGAAATTTTAAATTCCACCACCACATTTGGTGGTGGAATTTACTCCCGCACAGTAAAGGTTTACTCTTTCATATAAAAATGGTAAGGTTATCTTTCTTTCTGACAGCAGTAGAAAGAAGGATATCCATGAGTAAATATATTCCAGGAAACCAGAAGCACCTTTCCCTTGAAGACCGTATCTATATCGAAAACGAACTGAACAAGGGAGAAACCTTTAAGAACATTGCCCGCTTTCTTTGCAAGGATCCAACAACCATTTCCAAAGAAGTAAGGGCTCACCGTCTATCCGACTGGTATCACAAAGGTACTTTCTATAATGCCCATAACTTTTGTATTCATCGCTTCCATTGCCGGAAAACCAATGTCTGCGGAAAAATCATTCTCTGCGATGTAAAATGCACTTCCTGCCCCACCTGTAATCAAACTTGCAAGGATTTTGTGAAGGAACAGTGCAAAAGACTGGATAAGGCGCCCTATGTCTGTAATGGCTGCACAAAAAAGATAAATCATTGCACCATCGCCCAGAAATACAGATACGATGCACGTTTTGCTGATAGAAAATACCGTGAAAAGCTTTCCGGTTCCAGAGCCGGTATAAACATGACAAAACATGAATTACGCAAAAAGGATGGCATTGTTTCTCCTTTAATCGAGCAGGGACAATCTCCATATCAAATCATTACCAATCATCCAGAACTGGATATGTCAGTCCGTTCCTTGTACACCTATCTGGATCAAGGTCTGTTTACAGCCAGAAACATTGATTTAAAACGTAAGCCCGGCTTCAAGCCACGAAAGTGCCATAAAACACAGATTACAAACAGAACCGTCTTCGAGAAAAGGTTATTCAGTGATTTTAGTGAGCTGCAGTTATCCTCTTTTGTAGAAATGGATACGGTACACTCATCCAGAGAATCCAACAAGACGTTACTGACCTTTTTCTTCACTAAGGAAAAGCTGTTCCTTGCCTTTCTCCTGAATCGTTGTACTAAAGGCGCTGTCCGGCTTATTTTTGACCGTTTAGAAAAACGTATGGGCACCTATGAGTTCTTATCTGTCTTTGAATATATCTTGACAGACAGAGGTTCAGAATTCGGAGATCCTGTCGCTCTTGAAACAGGACTGGATGAAATTCAGCGTACCAGCATCTACTATTGTGATCCCATGCGTAGCGGACAAAAAGGAGGTCTTGAGCAGGCTCACACCATGCTTCGCATGGTGCTTCCCAAAGGAACTAGTTTTGAATTTTTGACACAATGGGATGTGAATCTAATCGTGAATCACATCAACTCCACTCCAAGGGAAAGTCTTAATGGAAGCACGCCTTATGACGCCGCATTAGAGACACTCGGAAAAGAAACCCTAAACGCATTTCAGCTTAAGCGCATTGACCCTGATTTGGTCAATCTAACGCCTAAGCTGATTCGCTTCAACCATTAACAACCACTTAGAAATCTGCTGTCGGACTGGAAATTAAACTTTCACATTTTCCTCACATGACCGGTGGAATTTAGTCTCGCACACTACCTTCCAGTGGTCCGTTTGTCATACCATCAAATCAGTTTTTTCCAAGAAGTTACTCCTATTATAACAGAAATAAGCGTTTTGAGCTTATAAAACTCTTAGAAAATCAAGAACTTTTAAATGAGTGTGGAATTTACTTCTGCACTGGAATTTACTTTTTCAAGTTAGCAAAATCTTTTGCACAAGAAAAACTTTTTTGTCATGCTAATTAGTTTAACCGTACTTACTCACAACTATACACTTATGCTTCTTATGGTAACCTGAATGTCAATGTTTCTAACAACGCGCAAAAGAATCTTATACAATATTGCATCTCAGACCATAAACCAATATCACGATCCATATAAGCATGAATGCAATTTCTATTCTTTTGTATACTCCTTAAAACTTCTATATCATCCTGATCTAATATTTTATTTTTCTCGTAAAAGGAAATTATTTCATCTAACATTACCTTTTCGACAGGATGCATTTTTACATGGTATCTAATCTCATCACGCACAGCTTCCTTTATTGATCGTACATATTCGCTTCTTATTTTCCCTTCCTCAGTCAATTTATTGAGGGTGTCAAAAATAGCACTTTTCACTTCACTTTCAGAAAATTCTTCCCACTGTTGCCAATTTGAGCTTTGATAATCTTCAATATATATCGATAAAAATACTTGCAATATAACCTCTGTTGCTGATCCCAATAATATCCAAGATTTCATTTTCAAACCACTAACAGTATTACCTTCTAAATCTTCGTATGTATAATAAAATATATCCTCCATATTCTCAGACAATGCATCAATGACTGCTCCAAATCGCTGCATACTTTTTTCATTTACTAATTTTTGTACAGTCATATTATTTGACTGATTTGCCAAAATAAGTGCTTTCTGCACAAATTTATCTGAAACTTCTATAAGATAGGATTTCATCTCTTCCCATCCCTTATCTATTTTCCCATCCCAAATATAATCTTTCATACTCTACCCTCTAATGTTCTGGTGCGCAATCTATACAGAAACCATTTCCTCCATCATTTTCAAATGATATTGGTCTTCCGCAATCTGGACAAGTTGTATATGGTTTATCCCCTGCATATTCTTCCCAATCATCAATCGTACTTCGTATTTCTTCTCTTTCAGTCAGAGTCCCTCCATTCATTGAAATGACGGTTTCCTTTGGAATAAATATAGTTTCAGGTTCAACAGTAATATTTAAAATTGACGCATCAAATTCTTCTAACAATTCATTGCATGTATTAACTTTTTCCTTTATTGCCTTTTCATCCAATTCATCAATATCTAAAATCATTGTAGCTTCAAACAAAACTTCATGAACTTCTTTATATTCAACGAATTCTTCCCACAAATATCTATCTTCTTCTTCATCATAGAATGAATTTTCTTCATCTCTTTCTGTATATTTAACACAAATTTTAGCCGATATTTCTAATGTAACCTCTGCCGTTCCTTCACCTGTAATATCAATATACCCTATTTCGTGGTTTATATATTCAACATCGTCTATATCAAAAACATCATAAAAATTTTCTATATCACAATTTGCTGAATATATTTGATCCACAATATAGTTTTGTATAAAATCATCAAACACACCACTTTCTACTTTCTTATTAATAGCAACAGCCAAATATTCCGTATGTAAGATAATATAATTCATAAATTTATTTAGGTTATCAAAGGCAATGATTGATTTTTCATTTCTAAATGATTTTCTTACCCCCTTATCCGCTGCCACAACAAATAGTTTTTCCGCAAACTCATTTTCTTTTATAATTTCAAAATAATCACAAATAGATTCTATTGTTATTGCATCTTTGAATTCATTTGGTTTTTTATTTTCAAATGGCAATAATCTCTTAAAATAATTATCCAAAATGGCATCCACATCTACATTTTTTGTTGGAATTTTAATAGCACCACATGACCTTAAATAGCCATCCCAAGCTTGCAACTGCTGCTTAATTAATTTCTGTTCATCAAGCAAATCCAAATGTTCTTCCCATTCTTGGACATTTCTAAACGGTGCAAATCCTTTATTTTTTACAGCAGCATTATATTCACCAACAGCTTCCTTTATATAGCTTTCAATATGTTGTCTCACTTCCCTATATATTACTTCATTATATAACAAAACTACGTTTCCTGCATTTACCATCTCTTTTAGTTTGGTAAACTTACCATTTCCAAAGGAAAAATTGCTTTCTTCATAAATATTTGTGTCCAAAAATACGTAATATAACATACTACTCTCCCTGTAAACCATATTTCTTCAATAAAAATCAGGAATTCTCTTCATCCTTACTGGTTCATATTTTTAAGGCAAAAATCTATCTTTAATAAAACGCTCACATTTTACAATATACTTTTCAATCTTTCCCATCTCTGTTCCTCCCCACTTACTTTTGCATTAATTATATACCCGCTGCCAAAACAGGACAATAAAAAAGACAACCGAAGCTACCTTTTTTATTATTCTATTCCTGCTGATGCTGCCAATAAATCAATGGCTTTTAACATATTCACTATTTTGTCATGTATTGACTGTGTTTCCACTAATGCCCTCATACAATCAGTTTCATCATAAAATTCTGAATAAAAATCATCATCTGTATCAAGTTTTCCACAAGCTATCTGATATGCAGATTCAAACACATGAAAGATAATATCATTTGTTTCCTTCAAATCCATTACATCATCATAGTGTTCTTCAAATGCTTCTAAATCATCCAGATCCTCTGATGGCGCTTGCAGGAAATCCGCAACACAATTTCTAAAATCATAGTAGCGATCTTTCAATTCTTCTAATGGTGGCTCATTTCCAAATAGCTTAATAAACAATTTACAATTTTGATCTTTACATTCTTCTGTCCAATCTTTTAATGTTACCATATATATTCCAAATCTTTTTATTTAGTATATAACATATTATATCGCACTACTACCCCAAAATTAGCGATTTACCATTATATCCCAGCGCCTATACTCTACCTTTCTATTTTCCTTTTCTCATTTCCAAGTCGAATTGCACAAAAAAATACCTTTCTACTAGCAAATGCTAATAAAAAGGTATCAATTAAATGAGACATCGGGGATTCGAACCCCGGACAACTTGATTAA
>UMFI01033915.1_pt1 | contig 52813 bp, 46 predicted proteins | sample 1964951 | NCBI WGS metagenome assembly UMFI01 (sample SAMEA4836040, study PRJEB28245) | human gut metagenome | biome: gut microbiome; material: fecal sample | place: Denmark | collected 2008 | reverse complement strand
GCATATATCAATGGCAGCTGGACAAAGGTAGAGAAGCAGACAAATGATATCAAGATTACTTCTTCTCTTGCTAATGGTAGCAGCTTCAATACTGACAGTACAACAACAACCATCACCTTAAAGAATGCAACAAAGGGAAGCTACAGTGTGGACAATGGTCCTGTGAAGGAATTTACAGGCAGTGCAACAGTTACTCTCGGAACAGGAAAGATTGCAGACAGTGATGTAACACTTAAGGTGACAGCGTCTAACGACAAGGATTCAAAAACTGAGACATTCACCTTCAAGAAGAAATTTGATGCAGAAAAGAATGGTGGATATGTTGATTACGAGGGTGAGACACTCGCAAAGGCTTCAGGTACAGCAAGACAGGCAGTTGGAGGCAAATATGCAACAAACCCTGACAAGCAGCTTGGAAAGAATAAGACTATCAAGAGTGCAGCGGATTTTGATGACTCAATGATTATTGCACAGGGTGTAGCAAATGATGACGCACGTAATTTCAGAGGAACCCATGAGGGACCTGTATACGATAGCTATGCACTTTACGGAGCATGGGATGATGAGAATATTTATCTCGGATGGCAGTTTGTAAACGTGGCAGATATTACATCGCCTGAGCAGGGATATGTAAATTCTGATAATGGCAAGCCAACCAATGGTGATATTCCACAGGTTATTGCACTTAACCTTGGAACCGGAAAGACCGGGGATGGTACACTTGACAATGGTGGCAATATATGGGGCTTAAAGGTTAAATATGATACACCGATTGATGCAATGCTCTGCTTCTCAAGTAAGAGTGGCGTTGGAACTCCGGCTTTGTTCACTACAAATACATCAGGAGAGTTCAGCTATGATGCACCATACTGCACAGGCTTTAAAAAGGCAGGTATCTCATTCAAGGCAGAGGATGGATTCTTTGGAAAATCACTGATTGGTATCAATGCCAATGGATATACAGGACTGACAGTTGACCAGCTTACAAGCACATCGTCAAACTGGGTAGATTTCCTAAGCCTTGGTCACAAGACATCAATGGATACATTCTACACAATGACAATTCCTATGTCAGCGCTCAACCTGACAAAGGCAAAGCTTGAGAAGAACGGTATTGGTGTAATGCATATCTCTACATTCGGAGAGAGTGGTATTGCTTCTACTCCTATGGATATGTCAATGGTTGATAACGCAACAGAGGAATACAGTGCTGACGCATCTACATCTAAGGAAAAAGAGGATACTGATATAATCACTGCCCCTCTTGCAAGACTTGGAGCAGAGGGTGGCGATGATCCTGACCCACAGCCTGACAACCGTATGACAGTCAACTTCGGAGCAGACCGAAGTGCACCACAGGCTACAGGAACAGCACTGACACTTAAGGCTGTTGCTGACGGCGGAGTTGGAAGCTACAAGTATCAGTTTAAGATTGATAATACAGAGGTACAGAGTGGTTCAAGTGCTACATACTCATGGAAGGCAGCCAAAGGCGCCCACACACTGCAGGTAGTTGTAACCGATTCACAAGGGCATCAGGTAACTGTCAGCAAGCAGTTCACAGGTGAGGGTGGTACAGTAGTATATAATAATGTACTTACTGCAAAGAGCTATTCATTGACACTTGCAGAGAATATCAAGGCTAATATCTATGTATCACTGTCATCAGATATCATGGCAGATACAGGCGCAAAGCTTAGAATCACATATCCTGATGGTTCTTCTAAGGAGAAGCTTGTAAGTGATTACAGCACAGTAAAATATAATAATGAAGATGTAAAGAAGATTACATATGAGACAGTTCCGGCAGAGCTGACATCACGCATAAGCATCTGCGCAGTCAGAAGCAACGGAGCAACAAGCAATAGCTTCTCATTTGCACCGACAGATTATCTGTACAAGTGTATAGAGCAGAAGCTGCCGGAAGCTAACCTGGCCAAGGCATTACTCAACTATGGTGCATATGCACAGCTGTATTTTGGCATAAATACATCTGACCTGGCTAATAAGAAGCTCACAGACAATGCAGTTGCTGCACTCAGTGTAGATACAGTGCTTAAGAACGCGCCTGCAGATGATGCAGCAGCATTAAATAATGAGGATATAGAGTACATCGGCTCAGCTTTGGTATGTAAGAGTGGAACAGACATGAAGCTTTATTTCAAGAATAAGAACAATCTTACACTTGAGCAGCTCAAAATCAAATATGCACTTGATGCGTACGACATCACACTTGATGAGGGCATGCTGTGCATCAGAATAAACAATGTTTATCCCGGAAACCTGTCTGCTAAGTATACAATAGTAATCAATGGAGCCAATGGTACGATTTCCGGCGACATCTGCCCGATGGCATATGTCAGAAAGGGAGTTCAGAGCTCAGATACAAAGCAACAGAATTTATGCAAGGCAATGTACCTGTACAATAGAGCCGCATTGGAGTATTTGGGACGATAGTCAGTTGAATCAGTCAATTAAATAAATGCAGTTCAATAAGAATCCGTTAACTATGGCTGTGACGCTGTGGTTAGCGGATTTTTTCGTTAAAAAGCACAAGTGACTCCTGATGCCATGTATTGGATGGAGAATGAAAAGACGAAGCTTTCAGAAAAATAAAAATTGCATAACGTATTTATTGCAATATCGTCGGTGCAAGTGTAATATATGTTTATAGGAAATATTACACAGTATGTCAGAAAATTATATGTATGTTTATATTATGATAGGACAGCCGATGACAATTAATAATGATTTATTAAGGCAGTGCTGTTTTGAAGGATAGTGCTGCCTTGATTTATGAATTAATTTAATTGTTTATAGTATAGTAATGAGTACATTTAGTGATACAATGAGGAAGAAATGAGAAAACGATTAAGAAAACAGATAATAAGTATCATCGCGGCATGTATGATTATTACAGTAATTCCGGTTAATGCCGTTGTATATGGTGCACAAATTGACAACAGTGAGGATAGCGATACAGAGGTAACAATAAATAATTCAGAGGATGTCAATGCTTTTTCAACAAAAGCTATTCCGGGAGACAGTATTAGTTTTCAGGCGGATATACGTACTAAGTATGTCACTGCGCAGGGATATAATAGCAGCTATCCTATGGAGCATCCTATAAGTAAATATGAGTGGAATGTGAAATGCTCAAGCGGAGATAGAGATACCATAACAATTACTCCTGATAGCAAGAATCAGTCTAAATGCTGTATTGGAATATCAAAAGATACAAACGTAAATACAGTAATTGTATCCTTAAAGATTACATTTACTGATTCAAATGGAAATATTAAAACAAAGAGCAGTAATAATTATACTGTTTTGATTAATCACGTAAAATATGAAGTGAATTGTAATAAGCCTGAGAATCTTCCTCTGAATGAGTCTGTAGTACTTACACCGAGTTTGAGCAGAACAGATGGAAGTGGTACATCTATAGTAGATAACAAGGATGTTTCTTATAGAATTAAAGCCGTAAGAGATGGATTTCCGGTAGTTGATAATGGTGATGGTACATTTACTCTTACACGAAATGCATCGGGCGATTTTAATGTACGTGTGGAAGCGATATATAATAGAAGCATGTATAGTCGAACATATAGTGTCGGCCGGATGGAAAAATGGATTGAGTTTTCTTCAAATTTTTATGATTATGAGGGCGCACAGGATGGTACATTGTGCCTTAATACATCTTCATTAAAGGGCAAGGATTTCGGCTTGGATGTATATTATTATATTTCAGATAGTGACGAGGCTAAAGCTCAAAGGCTGGATAAATCGAATTATAGCATTCGATATACTGATGATAAAAGCACAACATATCTACTACTTGATGAGGATTGGGAGAATACTATATTAAAACAGAATCGAAAGTTTAACCTGATAGTTGCTGCTACTGTTGGAACAAAAGAACTTGGCAGATGTAAGACAAGTGTATTTACTAATTTAGAGTACTATCCATTTGATGCACAGAACCTGGCAAAAGGTGCTTCACAAAGGATTCGTGGGATTGGAACAGTAAGGATAGTTCTTGATACGAGCACATCGGGATTTTATGTTTATCTGATTGATTCGATAGAATCAAAGGATACTAATATACTAAGCGTAAGGAAGGAAAATGATGATTGGATTTACAATGGGATAAAAGCCGGAACTGCTTATGTTACGGTAAATTACCATTATTTTAAGAATTCAAAAGTAGTTTATGATCAAAGAACTGTTCCGGTAACAGTAAATAGTGAAGATTCAGGAAACAATAATTCGAATCTGGATGCTAATGGAAAATATAATATATATGATAGGAGCCAGAGCCTTTCAATAATAAATGATAAGACAATAGGTCTTAATATTATGTTTAGATCACCGGATGTTTATTGTCCTATAGCAAGGGTAACATATATGGATTCGCCATATGATGTATTTTATGTTTATATTGATATGGATTATAATACTAAAATTCATACTGTACCAATACGTCTGAATTCCGGAGAAATAACAAGGAAACTAAAGGTTGAGATGCTTGCTTTTGATAAAAAAACAGTTGTTGATACTATATATACATCGGCAGAAGATTATGCAAAGAGCTTGTTAGCAGGTAATAATACTGAGTATACTAAATATAAGCCTCTTGTTAGAGCAATGCTCAATTATGGGGCAGCATCACAAAAATATTTTGAATTTAGGACGGATGAACTGGCAAATAGAAGCTTATCTTCGTCTGATAGAATGGTGGATTCTATACCGCAGTCTGTTCTCCAAAAATATAATCTGATTAAGAACATACAAGAAACCAATGGTCTGTCTTATCACGGAACAAGTCTTGTATTGGGGGATGAATGTGTAGCCAGAATGTATTTCAAACTCGATGCTGACAGAGATATATCAAATTATAATTTTTGGATACAAAAAGACAAAACATCATCAGTAAGATTGAGACCTTACAAGAAGGGTGATTTATATTACATTGATTTCAAGAGCCCTAACCTATCATTTTTTGATGATATAGTCTTGACAGTGGAGGACGAAAGAGGCGGACATCATACCGAACAGTTTTCGTATACACCACTTAATTACATAGCACGCGCCTATGCTACTGGAAAAGCAGATGCCAAGATGAAAGATTTACTTAATTCATTGTATTGGTTTGAATATCAGAAAAAGCAAGTGAATTAGATACTTTAATAGTTTAAAGAGGATTAAAAAATGAATTTAAAATTTGGAAAGAAAATAACAAGTACAGCTATAATTCTGGCATTTGGTGCAGTAATTACAGTATCAGCACTCTCTACAAAGAATTTGGGAGCCGATGAAAAAAAGAAAATCGACTCGTTAACAGCCACAGAGGCAGTGTCAGCTACGGGTACAGAATCTGATACAGAGGCGGCAGATACTGATGATGCGTCTAAGAAGGCAGCAGATTCAAAAAAAGATAAATCTAGCGATAAAAAGAAATCTGACAGCAGCTCGACAGATTCAAAGAGTTTATCAGATGTAAACAAGGATAATTCTTCAAAAGATACATATGAGACAGATATCATGAAAAACGATGAATCGACGGCTACAGATGATGTAAATAAAACCGATACTAAATCCGATAATAAAAATAGTACTAAATCTGATAGTAACAAAGATAATAATTCTGTAACAGACAATACAGACACTAATGGTTCCGGAAACAGTGACTCAAACAGTGACAATTCAGGAACCGGCAGCGATGATGATAATAAATCAGATAACGGAGTGATAGAGCTTCCGATTATACCGATAGATTAATTAATAGGTTACCATATAGTTTTACATTGTGGGATAGAGTATTTATTATCAATAGAACATGCCGGGAGGATTATGTATGCACAAAAGAATAATTAGTCTTATTTTAACTCTTATAATGTTGATTACAATGGTTCCATCAACTATTGTAGAAGCAAGTGAAGTAACGACAATGGAAGGTGTTGAAGCTTCGAGCAACCAATCTGAAAGCAACCGGTCTGAGGTTGATAAATCGGATGAAAATATTATCTACATGGTAAATTCGCTGTATGAGGATGTTATAAGTATTGATGATTTAAAGAAAAAGCTCGACTCCTCAAACGATGAGCAGCTATTTGGTGCATCCACAGGACAGTATTTTTCGGATTATGACAGTGCCGTTTCATATCTCAGAAAGCAGATGGTTAGCAGAGAAACGGAAATAACCTTGAATTTCCCTGCATCCTGGTTTGATTCTCACAAAGATGGGCTATATTATGATTTATTATATGATGCAATGAAGTGCGACGATAGCTCTACCGGACAGGAGGGGGATGCCCTCATATATGGGTTTGGAGGCTGTCGTCTTTCATACAGTAATGCAGGATATATACAATATACCATGTCATATCATTCTGATGCAGAGCAGGAAGCGAAGCTGACAGCGGCTGTGGCTGAGGCAATGGCAAAACTGGAGCTTAATGGTCTGAGCGAAGCCAAAAAGATTACAAAGATTCATGATTATATCTGCAATCATGTCGATTATGCATACAATTCAAAAGAGGAGCAGATATATACAGCTTATGGAGCTCTATGCACCGGAAAAGCTGTCTGTCAGGGATATGCTGTGCTTTTCTACAGACTGTGCAAGGAAGCAGGGCTGTCGGTCAGAATTATCAGTGGTACCGGAAATGGAGGACCACATGCGTGGAATATAGTGCGACTCGGCAGCAAATACTATAATGTGGATTGTACCTGGGATGGACAGGATGTGGCCACATATAATGAGTTTCTGTTGAAATCAGAAGCTGATTTTAGAGATCATACCCGTGAATCGTGGAAGGTGGCAGGCAGTCGTTATCTGGATTATACATCTGCTGAGTTTAACGCGCAGTATCCTATGACTGAAAAATCATGGGATGACAGCAACGATTCTGTAGAAACTACATATGCGCATAGCGAGGAGACCACGTTAGGTGCTGTGACACTAAAAGCAGAATGGAATGATCCTGTACTGGGACAGCCGACCATATTCCATGTGTCTGCAACAGGCGGATCAGGAAACTATAAATTCAGAATGGATGCACCGAGCTATTCGAACCCAAATCAAGGGGCATTCGAATCAGTAGCGGATCCAAGCCGCGGTGAGTGGATGAATTATACATCAGAGTGTGCTTCAAACGATTATACATTTACCATGACTGCTACCGGTACTTATAACTTTAGGTTTTATGTTATGGATAAAGCAACAAATGTATATTATCTGCGTTTGAGCTTCAATATAGGCGTATCTGATAGTAAATATCCGAGCGTTGACTCGATTGTCCGGTCTGCAGTAGCTGAGTGCAACAGCAAAACTGATGGCTCAGAGTATGCAAAAGCCCTTTGGCTGCATGACTGGCTGCTTGACCAGCTTGAGTATGATAAAACCCTGAAATGGTCTTCGGCTGAGAGTGCGCTGACCAGAGGGCTTGGCACCTGTCAGTCGTATGAGAGTGCATATGCAAAGCTCCTTACTGCAGCAGGAATAGAAAACAGCGAGACAAGGGATACCTATGATGGACACACCTGGAATGCCATGAAGCTGGACGGACAGTGGTATCAGACGGACTGCACCTGGGATGACAGCAGCGATAATTGGTATAGCTTTGATCAGAGACATTTGTATTTTGGGCTGACGGATGAGCTGATGGCCATAGCACATCCGGGACATAGCAAAATTTATACCACAGATGATTATAAAACGCGTTCAACAAGCCTTGCCGACAACTATTTTGTCAGGACAGGAGATGCTTCAAAGTGGGCGAAGGCTTATACAGACAGGATTCAGAAAAATCTGGATGCAGGAAAGACAGAGTTTGAAATAGCAGCTGACAATGCTACTTATCCGCCAAGTATTTCCGGTATTCAAAATGGTATTATAGCGTATGCGATAAATCAAATGACATGGACTACAGACAAAGCAGCGATAACCTTAAATGCAACAGGAAGTGCAAATAGTTTTACATTTACAGCTGAATACGCTTCAAAGAGTCATGAGGTCAGCTTGTATGGTAGAAGCATAACCCTTAAAGACAACATCGATGTAAACTATTACATGGAAATGTCTGATTCGGTGTTTGAGCATGATGCTTATCTGGAATTTAAAATCGGTGGTCAGACATATAAGCTTAATGCGAGTGACGCCGCTGAGGTAAATGAGAACGGTAAAACTTTATACAAGTTCTCATGTCCGGTGAATGCGGCACAGATGTCTGATACCATCGAGACAAGAATAGTGATTGATAACAATACTAAGGAAGAGTTTTCCTACAGTGTAAAGGAATATGCAAGCGAGCTTCTGTCAAAATCAAACGAGTATCCGGCAGAAACAGTTAAGCTCGTGAAGGCACTCTTAAACTATGGAACTGCGGCGCAGACCTTCTTTAAATATAACACAGGCAAGCCGGCAAACGCTATCTTAAGCGATACCGATAAAGCTGTAGCAGCGGCTGATTTTGATGCATATAAGGCTGTTATTAAAGCAGATAGTGCAAATGGTGCGATTGATGGACTTACATATTACGGAAGCTCCCTGATATGTAAGTCTGAGATGACGGTAAGACATTATTTTATTTTAGATAATGGCAGTGATATTAATAATTATAAGTTCAGCTATATAGATACAGAGGGCTATGAGGTCAGTTTGATACCGAAAAAGGTTTCAGACGGCGGGGTATACTGTGTAGATATAAGCGGAATAATGGCATGCAGCCTGAATAAGAACTATGTATGCAGGGTTACAGGTATGGACAACTCGCAGACCATAGAGCTTGATTATGGCCCGTTAAGCTATGCATACAGTGTTGCAAACAGTAAAGACTCATCAAAGGAATTAATGAATCTGATGAATGCGTTGTATATGTATTCTGAGGTGGCGAGGAAGGTAAATGGCATTTAAAAGACATCTGACAAGAATGACAGGTTTAGTCATAGTGACGGCATTTCTTATATCAACCACACCGGTGGCAGCAACGGAAAATCTGTTGCAGTCATATCAGGGAGGATATATAGAGAGTGAGCTGGACAGCAATACTCCTGTATATGACTCGGGCATTTCAACCTTTGCAGAACTGCCTTTGGCTTTTCCGGATGATGCTTCGGTGTTTGATACCATGTATCCACAGACTCGAGACCAGAATCCATATGGTACCTGCTGGTCATTTGCCAGTATGGGGCTTGCGGAGTATGACTTGATAAACGATGGAACCGTGGATAAGAATGTAGACTTCAGTGAGTTGCAGCTTGCGTATTTTGCATACAATTTTGTGACAGATCCGCTGGGCGGTACTGTAGGGGATGTGGCTAAATACCATAATGAAAATGGACTCTCATACCTGCAACGAGGTGGCAATTTTGAATACAGTTCAAGGCGTCTGGCACAGTGGATAGGTCCGGTAGATGAGGCCGTGGTGCCATATGCTCAGGCTGACAGTACACTAAATAGCGGTCTGGATGATAAATATGCATACTCTTACAGTAAGGCTCATCTGAAAAATGCTTATGAGATAAATATCCATGAAAATGCTGATGAGGTGAAGGCTAATATTATGGAGCATGGTGCTGCCGGTGTGATGTATTATCATAATGACAGTGCCATGAGGTTTTATTCATTTGACAGCGTCGGGCATTATACCTACTATGATACTGCAAAAAGAGGTTCAGGACATGCGGTGATGCTTGTGGGATGGGATGATAATTTTTCAAAAGAGAATTTCCCTGAGTCAATGAGACCGGAAAATAATGGAGCCTGGCTCGTGCGAAACAGCTGGGGAACATATTGTGATTATTTCTGGATGTCGTATGATAATGAATCACTGTTAGATACGGCATGGGTATTTGATTTCTCAGATGATGACGGTTTAGACCACAATTATCAGCTGGATGGTGGGATTGAGGTATACAATACTAATTTGACCAACAGGCTGGCGAACGTATTTACAGTACCAAAGAAGGCTGATGGAGAGTATGAGAAGCTGAGAGAGGTGTCGCTGTCATTTACCAGAATAGCGGATGTAGGATATACAATAGATGTGTATACAAATCTTACGGATCCGTCTGATCCGTTAAGTGGAGAGAAACAGACTCAGGCTACAACGACAGGTAATACAGCCTTTGCGGGTATATACAGTGTGGAGCTGGCAGAACCGGTGGATCTTAAGCCGGAAAGTACCTTTGCTGTAGTGGTATCGGTTGATAAAAGTGCTCTGGATTATGAGCAGGCAACAAAGATAGCAACCGGTGACACTCTCCTCTGGGACAGACAGGTGAGCCGGGGGAACGGAAAGAGTCTGTATTATAGCAGTGGCAGGTACAGAGTATATCCATATGGCAATTTCTGTATTAAAGCATTTACATCAGATGAAACCAGGCATGCAGAGTCTGAGAATGAGCTTACGCCAGAGGGCTATTCTGTAGATTTGACAGCGCTGGTACAAGCTAATCTATATGCTGCTTTTTCGGCAGATATTATGGAAGATGCAGGGGCAAAGGTTCAGTTTGTATACCCGGATGGCACCTGTACATATAGGCTTTTGTCGGCTTTTGAGACGACGGAGTATAATAATACTAAGGTAAAGAAAATCACATACGAGGCTATTCCTGCTAAGCTTGCTGAAAGGGTTGAAATCAGTGTCATAAAGAGCGATGGCACAAAAAGCAATGGTTTTGCCTTCGCGCCGGCTGATTATCTGAATGATTTAATCAAAACAGATTCTGATTCTGTGTCAAAAAATATAGCAACGGCTCTTTTAAATTACGGAGCATATGCGCAGCTATATTTTAATGTGGATACATCTAATCTGGCGAATAGGGAGCTGGCAGATGATGCAGTGGGGGCTTTAACGACTGATGAAATCCTTAAAATGACAGTGGATGAAAACATTGCGTCAATGAATAATGACGATTTGGAGTATATAGGCTCATCACTTGTATGTAGAAACGGAACTGATATGAAGCTGTATTTCATTAATAAAAACTCACTTACACTTGATGAAATACTGCAGAAATATAATATTGATGTGACTAATGAGAAAACAGGCAGACTTGTCAGTGACGATTTTTCAGCTGAGCTTGATGGAGAGTTGTTTTGTATCAGAATAAAGTCAATTTTGCCGAAATTTTTATCAACTGATTATATAATTACATTTTCCAATGGTAACGGAAACAGTTATGGAGTTGTGAGCCCGTATTCCTATATCAGAAGCGCTGTACAGAGGGATGATATACAGCTTCGAAATCTGTGCAAGGCACTTTATTTATATGGGTGTGCTGCCTCGTAATACATTAAGGTGTGTTATGTCTGAAAAATCATTAAAAACAATCGACATTACAGCCAATAAACGCTATAATAGATACATTAAGATAAATGTACTGGGACTTGTATTATCCACAGCCATCACGCGGTACGGCTGTCGCGGATAGCGTCAGGTCCCGGGAAGGGGAATTATATGCAGGATAAAAAGCAAAAAAAGGCAAAAATACAGGTTATATTTCTAATTCTTATTTCCACGCTTGTTATTTTAGCGGATTTTTATGCGATAATTAATTATCCAAAGGAATACATGCTCATTGCAGCAATCACAGTTATCTTTATGATTTGCCTGTGGGGAGTGATAAGCGGATTTTTCTCACTGAGTGCTCTAAAGGAGGACAGGAGGGAGGAACAGTATGACAGTATTTTTAAGTCGGAAAAGGCATCTTACCTCATGCTTAGAAAGTATTTTGATGAGATAGAGGGAAAGATTGAGATACTGCAGAAGGAGTCAAAGATTCCGACTGAGGATATCATCAATGCACAGAAGGGAATCGCAAAGGTTGTTATCAACAGGAATAAGGAAAATGCTGATGCGATTATGAACTCTAATGAACAGCTTATGGAGACTTTTGAGCATCTTGAGAATAAGCTCAAGGAGAGCAATGATTTCATTATTGAGAGCCAGAAAAATGTGATTTATGACAACCTCAAGGACATTATGGAAAAGCAGCAGGTTCTGTCTGACAGCATAAAGGATATGGAAATCCGTCTGAGTCAGGCAATCACAGCAAATCCTATTCAGTTTACAGCAAATGTTGAGATGCCTAAGCAAACGATAGACGCACCACAATCAGCACCGGCCATGGAGGCGATACCTGAACCGGAATCTGTACAAGCGAATGAGTCAGAACAGATACCTGAGCCTATTCCGGTAAATGAGCCGGAGCCTGTAGTTGAGACACCACATGTACCTGAACCGGAACCTGTAAGTGAGACACCACATATACCTGAACCGGAACCTGTAGTAGAGCCAGGCCCTGCTGCAGAAGAATCTGTTGCAGATACGACAAACAGCAATCCGAACCGCCAGCTGAGTGCAGATGAAATAGCAGCACTTTTTGCAAGTGCAAACGCAGGTGCGACAGAACCTGAATCAGATCCGGCAGAGGAAGTGATTACGGAACCGGTCACAGAGGCACCACATGTACCTGAGCCGGAGCCAGTAGTAGAGCCAAGCCCTGCGGCAGAAGCTGTTGCAGATACGACAAACAGCGACCCGAACCGTCAGCTGAGTGCAGATGAAATAGCAGCACTTTTTGCAAGTGCAAACGCAGGTGCGACAGAACCTGAATCAGAGCCGGCAGAGGAAGTGATTACGGAACCGGTCACAGAGGCACCTCAGGCACCTGAGCCGGAGCCTGTAAGTGAACCGGAACCGGCAAAGTCTCCGGTTGTAGATTTGAATAACACAAATCGTAATCTGACACCGGATGAGATAGCAGCTTTATTTAGCAGTATGTAGTATTTTGGTAACTATTCAGTAAAGAAATATGCGGTATTGCATATTTCGTAAAAAATGAAGAAATAATATTTTGTAATTATCTCACAAATATGTTAAAGTGTGCATGTTATAAAAATATGCACACTTTATTTTTTTGAAAGGAAATATAAAAAATATATGGAAACAATCAGATTTGACGAATTAGAACTAAACCCTAAGATTTTGCGAGGCATCAAGGATATGGGCTTTGAGGAGGCAACTCCAATACAGGCTCAGGGAATCCCGGCAGTGCTTTCGGGCAGGGATGTAATCGGACAGGCGCAGACCGGAACAGGAAAGACAGCAGCCTTTGGTATTCCGGTGCTTGAGAGCGTTGATGCGTCAAGTCACAAGACACAGGTTATCATCCTCTCTCCTACAAGGGAGCTTGCCATCCAGGTGGCAGATGAAATCAGGAAGCTTGCAAAATATATGCATGGTGTGAAGGTACTTCCGGTATACGGAGGACAGGATATCAGCCGCCAGATTAAGGCACTTAAGGGCGGTGTGCAGATTATTATCGGAACCCCGGGGCGTCTTATGGATCATCTCAGGAGAAAGACAATCAGGCCTGACCATGTAAAGACAATAGTGCTCGACGAGGCAGACGAGATGCTCAACATGGGCTTTAGGGAGGACATCGAGACAGTGCTCGAATACCTGCCACAGGAGCATCAGACAGTACTCTTCTCGGCAACAATGCCAAAGCCTATTTTGGAAATTACAAGAAAATATCAGCATGATGCTATCAATATCAAGATTGTGAAAAAAGAGCTGACAGTCGCAAATATCGACCAGTATTACTATGATGTGAAGCGCAAGGACAAGATAGATGTACTCACAAGACTGTTGGATTACTATAATCCAAAGCTCTCACTTGTATTCTGCAATACCAAGAAGATGGTCGACGAGCTGGCATATGAGCTTTGCGGACGCGGCTACAGTGCAGAAGGACTTCATGGCGATATGAAGCAGGTGCAGAGAGATCGTGTCATGAAGAACTTCAGAAACGGAAAGACAGATATTCTTATTGCCACTGATGTCGCAGCGCGTGGAATTGATGTGGATGATGTGGAGGCTGTTTTCAATTATGATCTGCCTCAGGATGACGAGTATTATGTACATAGAATCGGTCGTACAGGAAGAGCAGGCCGCTGTGGAAAGGCATTCTCCTTTGTAAAGGGCAAGGAGGTATATAAGCTCAAGGACATACAGCGCTACTGCAAGACAAAAATCTATGCACAGCCAATTCCATCATCTGATGATGTTGCCAAAATCAGGGCAGAAAAGATTATGGACCAGATTTCCACCATTATAGATGAGGAAAATCTCACAAGTGTCATTGATATTATAGAGAATCAGATAAATGAGTCAGATTACACGGCAATGGATATAGCGGCGGCATTTTTATACCAGGCTATGGGTGCTTCAGAGATATCCACAGCTGAATCAAAGGACGACTATGATTTCCACAATACAGGAGCTGAGGATGGCATGGTACGCCTGTTTATCAACGTCGGAAAGAAGGACAAGATAAAGCCGGGTGACATTTTAGGCGCCATTGCAGGCGAGTCAGGCATGCCCGGCAGGCTTGTCGGTGCAATCGACATGTACGATAAGTATACATTTGTTGAGGTACCGGCTGAGTATGGCAAGGAAGTGCTCAATGCCATGAAGAATGCAAAGATAAAGGGCCGCTCTGTGAACATGGAGCCTGCAAATTCACGTTAGCAAAGTTAGGCTTTTCTGATGACGCATCAGCTTTTCTTGTTCTCAGTGGTTCTGAATAGTTACGATGGTTGTATAAAAAATACCGGGACACAAAATGTGTTGCCCGGTATTTTTGATTACTTGTCGTCATCGATTCCCCAATGCTCTTTCATGTAATCCTTTCCCATTCCTCCGCCGATATCATTCTGATTTCTGCGAAGATAATTTACAAATATTCCACCAACAACTGCAAAAATGATAAGTGCTGCAAGTACTACCATATGGTCTCCCTTCTGAAACATCTGTCAGTTTCAAAAAAAGCTGTAATTATTCGTTCGAAAATAAACGAAAAACAATTGGCTGCCATCATTTTAGCAGAATTGTCAGATAAGTCAATACATAAATCAGCTATTGTTTACACTAAAGCGCAGTCGGATTACTGGTTACACTGTTAGTAGTGAACCGTAACGTGGCCGTGGCTGGTCACACTGTTAGTTGTGAACAGTAATTGACCGGCAACGAAATCATGCGTCAGCAAGCATCAGCACATGCTTCACAATTGATTTGATTATATTAACCGCAGTCTCCATGCCCTCCACTGATATGTGCTCAAATGGGCCGTGGAAGCCGTAGCCGCCGGTACCGAGGTTTGGACAAGGAAGTCCCATGAAGGATAAACGTGCGCCGTCTGTACCGCCGCGAACCGGGCGTGATAGCGGCTCTAGACCGTTTTCCTCTATAGCAGCCTTAGCCAGGTCGATAATGTACATGTTGTCCATTATGATTGAAAGCATATTCTCGTAGGAGTGGGTGATAGTCAAAGAAACAGTGCCCTCACCATATTTTTTGTTCATCTCTATCTCAAGAGAGCGGAGAGTATCAAGTCTTTTAGCAAAAAGAGCCTTGTCGTGGTCGCGCACAATATATGACAGATGGGCTGATGCTACATCACCGCTCATATCACACAGATGGTAAAAGCCCTCTCTGCCCTCAGTTGTGGCAGGAGTCTCGTTTGCAGGCAGCGCTGCGGCAATCTCGCAGCCAACCAAAGCAGCATTGACCATAATGTCCTTTGCTTCGCCCGGATGCACGTTGACGCCCTTTATGGTAAATTCAGCGCTTGCGGCATTAAAGTTTTCATAGGCCACCTCGCCCTCGTAATCACCGTCCACGGTGTAGGCAAAATCTGTCTCGAAATAGTCCAGATCAAACAAATCCGCACCCTTTCCGACCTCTTCATCAGGGGTAAATCCAACCCAGATATCGCCGTGAGGAGTGCCCTCTGCGATAATCTGCTCTAAGGCGGTCATAATCTCAGCCACACCGGCCTTGTCATCGGCACCAAGCAGGGTAGTGCCATCTGTGGTAATGAGAGTGCGTCCGGTGAGGGCTTTAAGCTCAGGAAAATCGCTTACTCTCAGGTATTCGCCACTGCCTCTAAGCAACACATCGCTTCCGTCATAGTGACGCAGCAGCTGTGGCTTGACATTTTCCCCGGAAAAATCAGGAGCAGTATCCATATGTGCAATAAATCCGACCGCTTTTTTGTGTTCCATGCCGGCAGTGGCAGGCAGCAGACCATACACGTAACAATGGTCAGTGAGCACAACCTTGGATAAGCCAAGCTCCTTAAGCTCTGACTCAAGCTCTCTTGCGAGTGCAAATTCCCTGTCACTGCTTGGTATTTTATCACTTGCTTCATCAGATGTGGTGTGATAGCCCACATATTTTAATAATCTTTCTTCTACTTTCATTATCAGTAAATCCTTTCTGAGAGACTTTGGATGGGAAATCTGGAATAAAAAGTCTCTGTATATAGAAAATAATATAGCTTAAAACGGTGTAAAATCAACTGTTTTACAAAAAATCTAAAAAAAATTTAAAAAAATTAAAAAAAAGTGTTGCATTTCTATAAACTATACTATATAATAAATTTCGCGTTAAGGAAAACGCAAACAAATTAATAAACGCGCTTCTAGCTCATTTGGTAGAGCACCTGACTCTTAATCAGGGTGTGCAGGGTTCGAGCCCCTGGAGGCGCACTCAAAGGTACCGGTTTTATGGACGTATGAGCCATAGGGTTGGTGCTTTTTTATTATATCATATGCTTACGCATATGATAGGCCTGCGGCTGATACTTATGCGCATTCGCGCGTGATATAATTCGCTACGCTCATTATATCATTGTTAAAGGATCAAAAGGTATCATGTTATTATTTGGATAGGCTGGCAGCTCATGCACGTAAAAATGAAATTAATATTGAAATTTTGAAATAATGAGTTTATACTGTTGAATAGGAAAAAAGTAACATTTGGAAAGATGCTTTGGTCGGAGTAAAATATGATGAATGGGGTAGACAAATATTCAACAGACAATATAGCGGATAACGAAATGATAATTGCAGTAGATGACGTGGTAAAGAAGGACTATGACAGTGCGGTTGTACGTATAAAGAAAGCGCTTGCGCGCTTGAAGAGCACCGGTCACGTGGAAAAATATGCAGAGTATCTCAATATCCTGGGATTGGTATATGAGCTTGAGAACGATGAGGCAAAAGCCTTTGAATGTTATCTGGAGAGCCTTGCCACGGCAGAAATTATCCGCTCGAGAGATCTTAAGGCTATGGTTTACAGCAATATCGGTTCAAGCTATAGCAAGATGGGAAGAGATAAGGAAGCGCAGAGATATTTCAACGATGCCAGAGACGAATATGACAGTTCCTCAGAAAAATCTGAAGAATGTCATAAAAGCTGGGTCATGTTTGACTATATAAATCATGCGATTAACGACAGATATGTCGCATTATCTTGAAGCAATCAGCTTGCAGATAGGGTTTCCGATAGCAGAGAATTTCTCCTCGTACTCGGTCATGATGTTGCCCTCATTCATTGCGGCATCATGATGCAGGTCGCGTGTACTGGCGTCGAGGTGCCATTTATCAGAGCTTTCAATCTCTTCCAGAGAGAAGGTGAAGAGGTCCTGGTTGTCAGTCTTGAACTCTATGCGTCCGTCAGGTGCGAGAAATAAATCATATCTGGCAAGAAATTCGCTTGAGGTGAGGCGTCTTCTTGCGTGCCTGTCCTTCGGCCATGGATCGGAAAAGTTCAGGTAAATGCGGTCAACCTCATTACGGTCAAAAATATCCGGAAGAGTTGCGGCATCAATGCACAAAAAGTGCACATTTGGCAGCTCATCCTCCTGCATTTTTTGTACGGCACGAAGAAGCACACTTGTATATCGTTCGATACCTATATAGTTAATCTCGGGATGAAGCCGTGCCAGATCAATCAGAAATCTGCCCTTTCCCATACCAACCTCTATATGAATCGGATTATTGTTTCCTAAAAAATCATGCCATTTTCCTTTTAATTCAACAGGCTCCTTTATGCAATAAGGGCTGTTGTCGATGACTTCACCGGCGCCCGGGATATTTCTAAGTCTCATGTAAATCTCCTTATAAAAACGTAAAATTTCATATAGATAATACCCTACAATTGTGTGGGTGTCAAAATAAAATGGAAAAATACGATGCACATGCCCTTGATAACATGTTTTTCATACATTATAATTAGAAATAATACATTTTTGGTTATAGTACTGAACAGCTACCCAATTTTAGAATTAATTAATAGGAACAGATATGAAGCATAAAATTATAAATTTAAAAAAATCAGGAATACTAATAATGGCAATGTTTGCTATGGTCACGACGCTTTGTGCGAGACCGCTTATGGCATTTGCGGATGGTGATGACACGTACTGGCCGGAGGGACCGCAGATAAATTCACCGTGCGCCGTGGTGATGGAGGTCAATACAGGTACGGTGCTATATGAGAAAAATTCACACGAAAAGCATTATCCTGCAAGTATCACAAAGATCCTCACCACATATCTGACTATACTCAACTGCAAGATGGATGAGAAGGTTACATTCTCAAAAGAGGCGGTGAAGGAGAGCAGTGGTGGTTCGTCGAGCATCAAGAGGGATGTGGGCGAGGAGATGACCATGGAGCAGACACTATATGGAGTTATGCTTGAGTCGGCAAACGAGTGCGCATATGCTGCAGCAGAGCATACAGGCAAAAAGCTTGGGGGAGATTACAGCACATTTATTGATCTGATGAACAAGGAAGCCAAAGAATTAGGCTGTACAGATACACATTTCAACAATGCAAATGGTCTGCCCGATGAAAATCACTGGACAAGCGCATACGATATGGGGCTTATCTCGTGTGCAGCATACAGGAATGACGAGTTTCGAAAGATTACAGGCACAAAGACCTATATCATACCACCTACAAACAAGCATACCGAGGATACCCCGCTGTACAATCATCATGCGATGCTGCATCCATTTAAGTCGTATTCACAGTTTGTAAATCAGGATTGTACCGGCGGCAAGACCGGCTACACTTCAGTGGCTAACAGCACACTTGTCACTTATGCGGAGAAGGATGGCCTGACGCTGTGCGTGGTTATTATGAATGCGCAGTCGCCTGACCAGTATGCAGACACAAACACGCTGCTCAATTACTATTTCAGTAACTTCAAGGCACTAAGCATAGCTGAAAATGAAAACAGCGCAGCTACTGACAATACGCCGGATCTGGGCGTGATGAATGAGCACGGCATGTATGCAAAGGTGTCGGAAAACTATGTTGTTTTGCCAAACAATGCGGATTTTTCAAGCGTTAAAAGGGAAGCTGCTGACATGAAGTCCGACAACAAGGATGCTCTTGCTACGGTCAGATACAAGTATGGTGATCATGTGGTAGGCTGTGTGGATCTGCTGAAATCAGGAGCAAAGGTCGATCTGTCGTACTTTGATGAGAACAGCAGACAGAACGTGGAAAGTGATATAATAAGGATAAAGCCGGTATATTTTCTCTGGGTGCTCGTACTTATCGCAGTGATTATTCTGAGCATTTTCATGCTTAGAAGAATATCAGACAATATATATGTGCTGAAACACAAATGGAGCATTAAGAAGGAGCAGCGCGAGCGTTTCAGGGAGCACAAGCTTGAGAGAAAACGGAGCAGAAGGAGAGACAATCTGAAGTTCAGCGGCCGACATAAATATTAATACATTTTTTATTATGACATTATAAATGGAGGCAGAAATGAGTGATGAAAGATGCGCCCTCGTGCTTGAGGGTGGAGCCATGAGAGGTATGTATACAGCCGGAGTACTCGACTGTTTTATGGACCATGATATTAGCTTTGATGCTGTTATCGGTGTTTCGGCGGGAGCACTTTTTGGAGTGAATCTGCTGTCAAAGCAGCGTGGCAGGGTTATACGATACAATAAGAGGTTTAACAGTGACAAAAATTATATGGGTATCAGGCCGCTTCTTCGGGAGAAAAACATAGTGAGTACGAAATATGCCTATGATACAGTACCAAGAGAGCTTGACCCTTTTGATGATGAAGAATATAAGAAGTCGGATATCCCATTTTATGCGGTTGTGACGAATATCAGGACGGGTAAGCCTGAATATGTGCAGATAAAGAGTGTCTTTGACCAGATGGATGTGCTCAGGGCATCGGGCTCCATGCCTGTAGTGTCAAAGCCTGTGAAGCTGGGGCATGAGTGGTATCTGGATGGCGCGGTGACGGACAGTATCCCATATGAGCATATGCTTGATATGGGATATGACAGAGTGGTTGTCGTGCTGACAAAGCCGGCAGACTATATAAAAAAACCTATGCCAAGGTTTTTAACATCGGTATACAAAAAGCGTTTTCCGAGGTTTTATGAGGCATTTTCAAACAGGCATATCATGTACAATTATCAGCTTGAGCATCTTAAGGAGCTTGAAAAGCAGGGCATTGCCGAGGTGTTAAGGCCGTCGGAGCACATTAAAATAAGCAAGGTAGAAAAGGATCCTAATAAGCTTGAGAGCCTGTATCAGCTTGGATTACGTGATGCTGAGAGGCTTTTAGCCGATAAGCAAGGGATGGAGAAGCAGTAATGAATATACAACAGGTACAGACGATCATAGCTGATGCCATGGAAAAGCACAACGGAATAGTGAAAAAAGAAGAGCTTACAAGGCTTGGCATAGACTACAGGCGAATTGACACGCTTGTCAGGGAGGGGAAGCTTGTCCGCATCAGAAACGGCTATTACACCGACCGCGTGGATGATTTTTCTGAGGATGCACTTGTCGCGGCACTCTTTCCGGATGCAATTCTTTGCATGGAAAGTGCACTTTACGCCTATGGCTATATAAAGGAGAAGCCATACGGATGGACGCTTGCCGTGGACAAAAACACATCAAAATCGCGTTTTAAGATGGACTATCCAAGAATTATCCCGTTTTATACGGAGCCGGATGCGCTTATGCTTGGTGCTTCAACCATTGAGCTTGGCGGTAATACTTTTGGCATTTATGATAAGGAGCGTGTGATATGCGACTGCCTGAAATATGAGGCAAGAATGGACCGCAATGATTTCAAGGCAGCCATACAGTCGTACATAGCTGATCCGGATAAGGATATTTCCGTGCTCATGGATTATGCAAGGGCAAGGCGTGTAGTGAAGAAGGTGCAAAGCTTCATAGGAGTATGGTTGTAGTGAGGGTAGATTTAAGACATATAAGCGATGAGAAAAAATTATCGTACAGCGATGTGTTATGGCAGTACGTGAAGCAGGATTTTCTCTGGCGTATAAATAATGCCGGTCTGGGAAAAGTGCTGTGGCTTCAAAAGCCGTATTTTGCAACAGGAGAAAAGCTGGCGTTTTATTATGTATATGGCAGCCCCGGTGGCAGGGCAGAGGATAATGGTACGCCGTTTGATGTACTGCGCAATATCATTATAGGCAATGCAGGGCTTAACAGTCACAGTGATGTGGTATGGACTAATGCAGAATTATCTAAGAAGACGGCAAAGGTATCAGATAATGAACCGGACGGCAGTGATATGCAGCCGCTGATACATACGTGGAATCTAAGCGCTATGTGTGATGGCGGGGAAGTACCGTTTGCAGTGAGGCTTGAGCGCCTTAATGAAGCGGATGCAGGAGTTCCCATGACTAAAAATATTGTTTTTATGAACAGCTTTTATGGAGACGCAGATGTTTGTATTTTTTCGCCTGAATCCAGGCTCGGAGAACAGCTGTTTGAGATAATGGATAAGCTTGAGCTGGTTAGCGATATGAAACCATATGGTGATGCATATGAGATACTTAAGAGATATTCGGTCAGCGGAAGGCAGATAATTGATATTTTTAAGGTTAGAGCGAAAAATAAACCGAAGACAGTGAGCATGCACAGGCTTGAGCAGGTGTATGGCTATCGCAGCTATGCGTATATGAAAAGGCGCTGGGAGCAGTATTGTAAGAGGCTGACACGACAGCAGATGGCATATGCGAATGCAGGCTGGGAGGAGACGCTTGATTTGATACTTGATTTCCTCACACCGGTCTGGAGCGCGTTCTGCAATGATGAAATATTTTATGATGACTGGATGCCGGAGCTTGGAAGATTTCTGGGCTAAAAAGGATATATAGGTACTTAAATGGAAAAAGAACTGATAAATAATTCACAATCAAATATTTATCCGTTTCACATGCCGGGGCATAAGCGCCGTGGCAGTGATATAGGTGCAGGGCTGGACCCGTATGCTATTGATATCACAGAGATAGACAATTTTGACAATCTGCACCACGCTGAGGGCATTATAAAGGAGACGCAGGCTGAGGCAGCGGCACTTTACGGTGCAAAGCGTGCATATTTTCTCATAAACGGAAGCACCTGCGGTATACTGGCAGCAATATCTGCGGCCACAAAAAGGGGAGACAAGGTGCTTGTAGCAAGGAACTGTCACAAGGCGGTGTATCATGCGCTTTACTTAAGGCAGCTTCACCCGGTGTTTACATACCCTGAAATTACACGGACAGGGCTGCAGGGGCAGATAACCGAGGCACAGATAAGGGCGGCATTTGATGAAAATCCCGACATAAAAGCGGTTGTGATAACCTCGCCTACATACGATGGTGTGGTTTCCGATGTGGCGGCAATCGCATCTGTGGCACATGCACATGGAGCTTTACTCGTAGTTGACGAGGCACATGGCGCGCACTTTGGCTTTGGAGGCGGCTTCCCCCAAAATGCCATAGCGCTCGGGGCCGATGCGGTCATAGTGAGCCTGCACAAGACGCTTCCGGCATTTACACAGACGGCGCTTTTGCTGCTTGGTGGGATGCGTGAAGGAGCAGTGGAGAAGTTTCTCGGCATTTATGAGACAAGCTCACCGTCATATGTGCTTATGACAGGCATAGAGCGTTGCATACACTATGTGCGCGATAATAAAGAGACAGCATTTGCACAGCTTAGGAGCAGACTTGACAGATTTTATCAGAAGGTCAGCGGACTTTCGCATCTGAACGTGGTCAGAAAAAGTGATTTTTCTGCTGACGAGGCATATGATTTTGATGAGTCAAAGATTATTATATTTACGAAAGAGGCTATGAATGGACATACGCTGCTTGAGCTTCTGCTCAAAAAATATGAGCTGCAGCTTGAGATGGCAGCGGGCAATTATGTACTGGCGCTGGCATCTGTCATGGATACGGATGAGGGCTTTGACAGGCTTGCGGATGCTTTGATTGAAATAGACAGCCAGCTCGAAAAATATAAGTCTGATTTTGAAGAGTTTTATGATATATTAAAACAGGAGGGTGTAGTACATAAATTTTACTTGCCTGTCAAAATGGACACAGATATATATCAAAAGCTGCCTGCCGTAATGGAAATGTATGATGCATATGATGCAGACCATCAGGCGGTCTATGCCTTTAAGGCAAGCGGGAAGGTGAGCGGTGCCTTTATAAATATATATCCGCCGGGGATACCGCTTGTGGTGCCGGGAGAGATAATGAACGACAAGCTCATAGATGATGTAATAAAGGCTGTAAATTCAGGTCTTGAAGTGGATGGCCTGTATTTTGATCCGGATGCCAATATGTGGAAGTTTGTTGCAGTACTGTAAGCAACAGTTTGACATAGCAAACAATCATATTTATACTAATTACAATATTAAGAGGTTTACAGATGGGTAAGATTTTCTGCGTGATGGGAAAAAGCGCATCAGGCAAGGACACTATATACAATAAAATACTGCAGGATGATTCCCTAATGCTTAGCAGGATTATTCCGTATACCACTCGCCCGATAAGGGACGGAGAGACACAGGATAAGGATTATCATTTCTGCAATGAAGAGGATGTAAAAAGGCTCAGTGCACAGGGGCGCATCATAGAGCTTCGCGAGTACAATACAGTGTACGGCGTGTGGAAGTATTTCACGGTAAACGATGATGATATAGACCTTCGCTGCAAAAGCTATCTGACAGTCGGAACACTGGAGTCTTACACAAAGATACGCGATTATTTTGGCAGTGACAAGGTTCTGCCAATCTATGTGGAGGTGGAGGACGGCGATCGTCTGATACGCGCCATTCACCGGGAAAAGGGGCAGCAGGTGCCTAAATATGAGGAGATGTGCCGCCGTTTTCTGGCAGACGCATCAGATTTCTCTGAGGAGAAGCTGCATGAGGCGGGGATTACACGTCGCTTCATAAATGATGATATGGATACTGTGCTTGCCGAGATTTCAGCATACATACGACAGAGTTCCTAATTGCAGAGCAAGATGATGGTTACGGCTTGCACACAAGTGTAACCGGAAACGAATAAGGAGGCAGCCTCATGGCAGTCAGAGTAAATGAAGTAAATCAGGTGACACAGGTTCCTGATGCACAAAAAACACAGGCCGGTGACGGCTCGTTCAAATTCACACTGGCCAGCGCCATAACAGACGCTGATCTCCAGGCAAAGGTAGATGCGCTGATGCAGGATATCACAGCACAGGGCAACAGAATAGCCGAGCATATGGATATCAGGGATATGAAGCGATATCGCGGGCTCATAAAGGATTTTTTAAATGAGGTGGTCTACAGATCCCATAAATTTTCCAGAGAAAATTTCCTCGACAGGAGAGGAAGGCACAGAGTTTATGGTATAATAAGACTGATAGACAGCAATCTGGATGAGCTGGCATCAGAGCTGGTGGAGGATGAGAAGGATCATCTGTCCATACTGGCAAGAATCGGAGAGATACGCGGACTGTTGCTTGATATACTCACGTAGGAGATAAAAGCTATAACAGACACAGGCAGACTAAAACGGAGGCAGAAGCTATGGCAGGATTTAAGGATATAGTAGGAAATGAGCAGATAATAGAGCATCTGCAAAATGCCATATCAATGGGAAAGGTCTCACATGCATATATAATAAACGGACCACAGTTGTCCGGCAAAATGATGATAGCCGAGGCATTTGCCAGGGCACTGCAGTGTGAGAAGGAGGGCACAGACGGTTGTGGAGAGTGCAAATCGTGCCATCAGGCAGATGACCACAATCATCCTGATATCATATATGTCAGTCATGAAAAGCCCAACAACATATCGGTTGACGACATCAGGACACAGCTTAACAACGATATAGTGATAAAGCCGTACAGCAGTAAATACAAGATTTACATAGTGGATGAGGCTGAAAAAATGAACCAGCAGGCGCAGAACGCGCTTTTAAAGACCATTGAGGAGCCACCGGCATATGCGGTCATCATGCTTCTTACCACCAATGCAGACAGCTTTCTGCAGACCATCAGGTCGCGCTGCATCACACTCAATATGAAGTCGGTAAAGGACGAGGTGATAAAGGCATACCTGATGAACGAAAAGCATATTCCGGATTATCAGGCAGATATCAGTGCCGCATTTGCACAGGGCATCGTCGGAAAGGCTGTTAAGCTCGCCTCATCAGACGAGTTCAACGAGCTAAAGGAGTCAGCACTGTCGCTTATAAAGCGCCTCGATGACATAGATTTGTACGAGCTGGGCGCAGCGGTAAAGCAGATAGCTGAGTACAAGCTTAAGGTGCAGGATTATTTTGACCTGATTATGGTGTGGTACAGAGATGTGCTGTATATGAAGGCGACAAACGATGTTAACGGACTCATATTCAAGGATGAGGTCTATGATATAAAGAAACAGGCAGCAAAGCATTCCTATCAGGGAATCGAGGCAATACTTGAGGCACTTGAGAAGGCGAAGATAAGAATTAACGCAAACGTCAATTTTGACCTGGTAATTGAGCTGCTGCTTATGACCATAAAGGAGAACTAATCACATGACAAAAATAGTTGGTATCAGATTCAGGACAGCAGGCAAAATATATTACTTTGACCCGGTTGATTTCGAACTCGACATGGCAATGCATGTTATCGTGGAGACAGCAAGAGGCATAGAGATGGGAACTGTCCTCATTCCGCCGAAGGAGGTGGATGATGATAAGGTGGTTTCACCGCTTAAGCCTGTCATCAGAGTGGCAACCGACGAGGATGAGAAAACGGTTGAGAGAAATAAGGAAAAGGAAAAAGAGGCATTTGCCATCTGCAAGGAGAAAATCATCAAGCACGGACTTGAGATGAAGCTGGTGGATGCAGAGTATACATTTGACGGAAACAAGCTGCTGTTTTACTTTACAGCAGACGGCAGAATTGACTTCAGGGAGCTCGTAAAGGATCTGGCAGCGGTATTCCGCACGAGAATCGAGCTTCGTCAGATCGGTGTCAGGGATGAGACCAAGATGATGGGAGGCATTGGAATATGTGGCAGACCGCTCTGCTGTCATTCTTATATGGCGGATTTTGTGCCGGTTTCCATCAAGATGGCAAAGGAGCAGAATCTCTCGCTCAATCCGACCAAGATATCCGGTGTGTGCGGAAGGCTTATGTGCTGCCTCAAGTATGAGCAGGATACATATGAGTATCTGAACAGCAGAATGCCGTCGATAGGAGAAAAGGTCAAGACACCTGAGGGAATCATCGGAGAGGTCAAGTCAGTCAGCGTGCTCAGGCAGCTCGTGCGTGTTGTCATTGACAACGGCGAGGAGAAGGAGCTTCGTGAGTACACTGTAGATGATCTGCGCTTAAAGCCGCGCCAGAAAAAGGATGTAAAGCTCACCGAGGAGGAGCTTCGCGAGCTCAAGGATCTCGAGGATAGCGGCGATGAGACGATGGAGGACAAGTCACAGGAGAAACCGCAGAGAAACCGTGGACACCGTGACAACAAAAATGAATATCGCGAGCGCCGTGATAAGCGTGACAACAGAGAAAAACGTCCGTACAGGGCGGACATAGAGGCAGCGGAAGCTTATGCAAATGAGACAAATGAAGTAAATGCTGCAAATGCCGGCAGAGAAAATAAGGACGGTTACAAAAAGCCGTACAAGGGCGGCAAAAACAGACCAAACAAGCAGAAATACAACCGCAACAAGGATTACAAGAACAAAAACTATAATAAAGATTACAACAGGGACAAAGACAATGGAAGCACTGATACACAGTAATGAGCGCCTGGACGATTTGTGCCGCAAGGGCTATAGGCTCATACAGGATCCAAAGCTGTTCTGCTTCGGCATAGATGCCGTGCTTTTATCTGACTATGCAAAGGTAAAGCGCGGCGAGAGAGCTGTGGATTTGTGCACCGGAAACGGTGTGATTCCGATACTGCTTGAGGCAAAGAATAACGGAGAGCATTACAGCGGACTCGAGCTTCAGCCTCAGTGTGCAGACCTGGCGAGAAGAAGTGTGAAATATAACCATCTTGAGGACAAAGTGACCATAGAAGAGGGCGATGTGTGCAATGCCTCAGAGCTTTTCGGGCGCGAGTCCGTGGAGGTGGTGACGGTAAATCCGCCGTATATGATAGGTCAGCACGGTATCAAAAATGCAGACGATGCCATGACGATAGCACGCCACGAGGTCAGGTGTACACTTGACGATATAGTCAGGGAGAGCGCAAAAATGCTCAAATTCAATGGGCGTTTTTACATGGTTCACAGACCATTCAGGCTGGCAGAAATCTTTAGCACGATGATGAAATATCATATCGAGCCAAAGCGAATGCGCCTTGTGCATCCATACGCGGACAGGGAGCCGAACATGGTGCTCATAGAGGGGCTAAAGGGCGGCAAAAGCCGTATCACCATCGAAAAACCGTTAGTTGTATACAAAGAGCCTAATGTATACACGGATGAGATATATGAGATATACGGCGATAAGCCTCGGAATAACGGAAAATAACAGGAGAATCATATGATAGGAACACTGTATCTGTGCGCAACTCCGATAGGAAATCTGGAGGACATTACATTCCGTGTGCTGCGCACACTTAAGGAGGTAGACCTCATCGCAGCGGAGGATACGAGAAACTCCATAAAGCTGCTCAATCATTTTGAGATAAAGACACCCATGACGAGCTATCATGAGTTTAACAAGATAGATAAAGCCTACCAGCTTGTGGCAAAGCTTAAGGAGGGCAAAAATATAGCCCTCATCACCGATGCAGGAACACCCGGCATTTCTGACCCGGGTGAGGACATCGTGCGCATCTGCTACGAGGAGGGCGTGCCTGTTACCTCGCTTCCCGGAGCGGCAGCGTGCATTACAGCGCTCACCATGTCGGGCAGGCCGACCAGGAGGTTTGCGTTTGAGGCATTTTTGCCGAGGGATAAAAAGGAACGCGCGCGCGTCATTGAGGAGCTTAAAAACGAGACTCGGACAATCATAATCTACGAGGCGCCCCATCATCTTGTAAAGACAGTCACAGAGCTTTACAATGCGCTTGGGGACAGGGAACTCACCGTGTGCAGGGAGCTTACGAAAAAGCACGAGGAAAAGGTGCAGACTACATTTTCGGAGCTTTTGGAGCGTTCAAGGACACAGGAGCCAAGAGGCGAGTATGTGCTTGTAATCTGTGGCAGAAACGTGGCTGAAATTGCAAAGGAGCAGCAGGAAAGCTGGGAAGCCATGCCTCTTGAAGAGCATATGGCACACTATGAGTCACAGGGCATCGACAGGAAGGAAGCCATGAAGCTCGTGGCAAAGGACAGAGGTGTCAGCAAGAGGGACATATACAGACAGCTTCTGTGAGCTGACAATAATACATTCTGCAGCAAATAGTTAGGATTGGATATGAACGATATAAAACATGACATAAAAAAACGACATAAGAACCTGACAGAGTTCAGATACATCGCAGTTGGCTTTTTTCTGACAATATTATCAGGGGCAATAATGCTGAGCCTTCCGTTTTCTTCAAGAGACGGACAATGGACTAATTTCCTGGACTCACTTTTTACGGCAACAAGCGCAACCTGTGTGACAGGTCTTGTTGTGTTTGATACTTTCAGACACTGGAGTATTATAGGGCAGCTCGTGATTCTGGTGCTGATTCAGATAGGAGGCATGGGCTTCATCTCAATCGGTGTGGCATTTTCCATGCTTCTGCACAAAAAAATCGGACTCAGACAGAGGGATCTGATGCAGGAGAGCGTCAATGCACTCGAGATTGGTGGAATAGTAAGGCTTTTCAGCGTGATAATAAGGGGAACCTTCCTTATCGAAGGTATAGGAGCGGTGCTTTTAGCAATCCGCTTCATACCAGATTTTGGCATATTAAGAGGCATATATTTCTCGGTGTTCCACTCGATATCTGCATTTTGCAATGCAGGCTTTGATTTGATGGGCATAAACGAGGAGTACTCATCGTTTACAAAATATGTCGCAGATCCGTTAGTCAATATCACAATTATGCTGCTTATCATCATAGGTGGTATCGGTTTTACCATATGGAATGAGGTCAGAACCAAAAAGCTTAAGTTTAGCAGATACTCGCTCCACGCCAAGATAGTAATATCAACCACACTGATACTTGTCTTCGGTGGCGGACTGTTTATGTATATTTTTGAAAAAAGTAATACCATAGCAGGCATGGATACACCGGGTGCCATATTTGCATCGTTATTCGGCTCAGTTACGGCGAGAACGGCAGGCTTCAATACAGTAGACACAGCAGCACTGACACAGGAGAGCAAGCTTTTGACTATAGTGCTCATGTTCATAGGAGGAAGCCCGGGCTCGACAGCCGGCGGAATCAAAACCACAACCATGGCGGTCATGATAATCTATATTGTTTCTTATATGAGAGGAAGCAACGGCTGCAATGTGTTTGGCAGGAAAATAAGCAGTGAGGTAATCAAAAAGGCCGGAATGGTGCTTATCATCAATCTGGTGCTTGGACTTACCGCGGTGATAGCTATACTTGCCACATCCAATATGAAGATGGACGATGTACTGTTTGAGGTATACTCTGCAATCAGTACGGTCGGCATGACAACAGGTATCACAAGAGATTTAAATACAGTAGGACGCATAATTATCATAATTATGATGTATTGTGGAAGAATCGGAAGCATGACCTTTGTGCTTTCGTTTGTGCATAGACCGGATAAAGCCAATATAGAGCTTCCGGAGGAAAAAGTTATCATTGGATAAGGATAAGGAGAAACGCAATGAAATCAATTTTAATTATTGGAATGGGTAAATTCGGACACCATCTGTGTGCGGATTTGATTAAAAACGGAAACGACATTATGGTGATGGACAAGGACGAGGCCAAGGTCAGGGATTTAATCTATGACGTGACCAAGGTGCAGATAGGTGACTGTACCGACCCACAGGTAGTAAAAGCACTCGGAATCAACAATTTCGATTTGATTTTTGTATGCATCGGCACCAATTTCCAGAGCTCGCTTGAGATAACAAGTCTCGTGAAGGAGATGGGCGGAAAATACGTCATCAGCAAGGCAAACAGGGATGTGCATGCCAAGTTCCTGCTTCGAAACGGTGCGGATGAGGTTATCTACCCTGACCGCGACATGGCAGAGAGAGTGGCAAAGAAATACAGCGCTAACCATGTGCTTGATTATGTGGCGTTAAACGATGATTACTCAATCTACGAGATAAATCCACCTGAAGGCTGGGTAGGAAAGAGCATCAAGGAAAATAATGTGCGCCAGAAATACAATGTAAATATCGTTACAGTAAAGGAAGCCGGAAAGAATCGCGTACTTCCGTTGCCGGACTACGTGTTCAATGCAGACGATGCAGTGATGGTGCTTGGACTGAATGCAGATGTGGACAAGCTGGTGCGAAAGCTATAAAAGTGTGGCTCAAAAAATAATAGGCAGCAATTTAAAGAAGAAAAGAAGAAAGGATGGATACATATGGGTAACAATGACAGCAGTGTAGAAACATTTTTGCAGTGGATAAAGGCTTCGGACAATATTGTATTTTTCGGCGGAGCAGGTGTATCAACCGAGAGTGGCATACCTGATTTCAGAAGCGTGGACGGACTTTATAATCAGAAGTATGATTACCCGCCCGAGACCATCCTGAGCCATACATTTTACAGGAAGCATCCGCAGGAGTTTTACCGATTCTACCGTGACAAGATGCTCTGTCTTGATGCAGAGCCGAACATCACGCATTACAAGCTTGCAGAGCTTGAAAAAGCCGGAAAGCTTAAGGGCGTTGTGACGCAGAACATAGATGGACTGCATCAGAAGGCCGGCAGCAAAAATGTGATGGAACTGCACGGCAGTGTGCTGAGAAACTACTGTGAGAGATGCTTACAGTTTGTAAGCGCAGAGGAAATCCTCCACTCAACAGACGTGCCAAAATGTCCAAAGTGCGGCGGTCCGGTAAAGCCGGATGTCGTATTGTACGAGGAGGGCTTAAATCAGAAAACGCTTGAGGATGCAATCTACTACATCAGCCATGCCGATGTGCTCATAGTAGGCGGTACATCACTTGCGGTATATCCGGCGGCAGGCCTCATAGACTATTACAACGGAAACAAGCTTGTGCTTATCAACAAGTCCACCACACCGATGGACGCAAGAGCAGACCTTCTGATACAGCAGGGACTGGGCTCTGTATTTGAGCAGATAGAGGTGTAAACAGAGGATAATACACAGCATATTAAATGGTAGGCATAGGTAGAAGAGGAATATAGAATGGATAAATACGCAGTAGGAGATATCGTAAAACTGAAAAAACCACATCCGTGCGGCAGCAGCAAGTGGGAAATCATGCGTGTCGGAGCAGACTTCCGTCTGAAATGCATGGGCTGCGGACACCAGGTTATGGTGCCAAGGAAGCTGGTCGAGAAAAATGACCGCGGTCTCACCAAGAAGCAGGCTTAGTTAGATAGAAACAAAGTAGAATAGTAAAAACAGAGGTGCAGTTTACTGCACCTCGTCTTTTTATATAAACTAAATTCAGCCACAGAGTAAGGGACGTGCGCCGCGGGCAGGGGGAGGGCACAGGCATACTTCCGCAAGAGCGCATAGCGAAGCTGCTTAGAGGCTGTAGAATTGTGCTACGAAGCACAGAAATGCCCCGGCATGGAAGCCGGGGCAAGGAGCTATCGAGCCATGGATGGCGAGTAGCGACGGTTTCGTCAGGCATAGAAAACCAAAATCACAATTCGTACAGCCACTTAGCAGCGAAGCGTAGCTCACGCGGAAGTATGCCTGTGCCCTCCCCCTGTCCGCGGCGCACGTCCCGACCTGATAAAAATTAAAGAAAAATTGCAAAAACCCCTTGAAAAGTACCACGATTCATGTTATTATCTAGACTCGTGATATAAAATTCCTTGCTCATAATCAGATTTATGAGCCAGAGACCAAAAGGAGGTAACATTCGCATGAACAAATATGAATTAGCACTCGTCGTTAGTGCAAAGATCGAGGATGATGCGAGAACAGCAGTAGTCGAGAAGGCAAAAGAGTACATCACACGTGCCGGCGGTACTGTTACAGAAGTTGAGGAGGCTGGTAAGAAGAGATTAGCTTACGAGATTCAGCACATGACTGAGGCCTTTTATTACTTCATCCAGTTCGATGCTGAGGGAACAGTCCCAGCAGAAATCGAGCAGGACGTTCGTATCATGGACAATGTTCTTCGTTTCTTATGCGTTAGAAAAGACGAGGCATAGTATAAGAAAATAGGAGATTGTATTATGAACAAAGTAATACTTATGGGTAGATTAACCAGAGACGCAGAAATCCGCTATGCCCAGGGGGACAACTCACTTGCAATAGCAAGATTTTCACTTGCAGTAGACAGACGCTACAGCAAGAATGCAGAGGAGCAGTCAACGGATTTCATCAACTGCGTAGCTTTTGGAAAGATAGCAGAATTTTTTGAGAGATTTGGCCGTAAAGGAACAAAATTTGTTGTTGAGGGTCGAATCCAGACCGGCAGCTATACAAACAAGGACGGACAGAAGGTATACACCACTGACGTCGTGGTTGAGAACGCAGAGTTTGCAGAGTCCAAATCAGCCGCATCAGGAAATGCAGGCGGATTTGCACCGGCAGACAGACCTGCACCTAGCCAGGCTGCTGGGGATGGCTTCATGAACATTCCGGACGGAATCGACGAGGAGCTTCCATTCAATTAGTAGTGTCCACGAGGACAAATATTCAAGGAGGTAACAAAAATGGCTTACAATAAATCAGCTGATGGTTCATCAATGAAGAGAAGACCAATGCGTAGAAGAAAAAAAGTCTGCGTATTCTGTGGAAAAGACAATGTCATTGATTACAAAGATACAAACAAATTAAAGAGATACATCTCTGAGAGAGGAAAAATCCTTCCACGCCGTATCACAGGAAACTGTGCAAAGCATCAGAGAGCTCTTACAGTAGCAATCAAGAGAGCACGTCATCTTGCTCTTATGCCATACGTTTGCGAATAAGATAAATGTATGATAAATCCCGACTACCGGATGGTGGTCGGGATTTTTTAGGTTAAAAATGTTTTATGTTTAAAAAATTAATATTTGTTGCATAATCAAATTACATAGTATAAAATGAATATAAAACAAATACTAATAAAAAGGGAGGGTTCAAATGGATACATACATTGTTTTCTGGTTGGCAGCCACCGTAGTTTTTGTTTTAGTTGAGATTATGACAGTCGGGCTCACATCCATATGGTTTGCGGCAGGCTCATTTGTAGCGTTTATAATCGCACTGCTTGGCGGCAATGTCGTGGTTCAGGGAATTGCATTTATACTCGTTTCAGTTGTGCTTTTAGCTCTCACAAAGCCATGGGCCGGGAAGTACATCAATTCCAGGACAGTGAAGACAAACGTGGACAGTCTGGTCGGAGAAAGAGCTGTGCTCACCGAGGATGCTGACAGCATGAAGCAGACGGGAAAAGCCGTTGTAAACGGTCAGGAGTGGACAGTCAGACCGCAGGACGAGATCCAGGTCATAAGAAAAGGCGAGCTTATCGAGGTAGTAAAGATAAGCGGAGTAAAACTAATTGTAAAAAGGGTAAAGGAGGCTTAACCGGAAATGGAAGGATTAATAGCACTTGCAGTGTTACTCGTAATCGTACTTATAGTACTGGTAAACTGCATCAAAATCGTGCCACAGGCACATGCAATGGTAATTGAGCGTTTGGGAGGATATCTCACCACATGGAGCGTAGGACTTCACCTCAAGGTGCCATTTATCGACAGAATAGCAAAGAAAGTCATCTTAAAGGAGCAGGTGGTAGATTTCCCGCCACAGCCTGTAATCACAAAGGATAATGTAACAATGCAGATAGACACTGTAGTATATTTCCAGATTACAGATCCAAAGCTCTACGCATACGGAGTAGAGAATCCAATCATGGCAATTGAGAACCTCACAGCCACAACACTTCGTAACATCATCGGAGACTTAGAGCTTGATGAGACACTCACCAGCCGTGAGACAATCAACACCAAGATGCGCGCAACACTCGATGTGGCAACAGATCCATGGGGCATCAAGGTAAACCGTGTCGAGCTCAAGAACATCATACCTCCAAAGGCCATCCAGGATGCCATGGAGAAGCAGATGAAGGCAGAGTGTGAGAGACGAGAGGCCATTCTTCGTGCAGAGGGTGAGAAAAAATCAACAATCCTTGTTGCAGAGGGAAATAAAGAGTCAGTCATCCTCGATGCCGAGGCTGAAAAGCAGGCAGCCATCCTTCGCGCAGAGGCAAAGAAGGAGGCAACAATCCAGGAGGCAGCAGGTCAGGCAGAGGCTATCCTCAAGATACAGCAGGCCAATGCAGACGGACTGCGCATGTTGAAGGAGGCAAATCCGGATAACGCAGTGCTCCAGATAAAGAGCTTAGAGGCATTTGCCAAGGCAGCAGACGGCAAGGCTACAAAGATAATCATCCCATCAGAGATTCAGGGGATTGCAGGTCTTACAAAGTCAATTGCAGAGATAGCTGCGGATAAGACTGAGAAGTAATTATAGTTAATTAAAATGAATACCGGAAGATGAGAGCACACAAAAAGCATCGCATGTATCGTATCAGATATATGCGGTGCTTTTTAGACTGCACAGAATTGTATTAAGATTCTCTCTGCTACACAGAAATGCCATATATTCCTCATAATCATAACTACGGTTCACACCTAACAGTGTGAACAGCAACGATTTGAGTATAACTGATAAATATAGTACTAGGAATAATCCCCACAAAGTGGTATACTCTCTAGTAGGTATATCAATCGATGCGGGCTGCACAAAGGTGTGGCCGGTAACTATTAATTTGTAGTACATTCTCGAAACCGCAACCGTTGCATCGGCAGCATCAGCGCAACGCAGCGGGGATAAGGAGAGTAAAATGAAGAAAAAAATAAAATTCAAGGGCAGGCTGAAAAGCTACATGTGCTGGCCGCTATATCTGACGTTTGTGTGGATATGTGCTGACGGAATAGCACTGCGCTATGACAGAAGGCTTGGCTATGGCATGGTAGGCTTTACAGTGTTTTACTTTGCGCTCGTGCTGTTTTTGTATGTCAGAAGCAAGTCAGTCGTTGCAAATGAGCTGATAAGCTTTGCAACACAGTATTCATCGGTGCAGAAGAGGCTGCTTAATGAGTTTGAGGTGCCGTATGCCCTGCTTGAATACTCCGGCAAGATACTCTGGGTAAATGACAAATTCGCAGAGCTAATGGGTGTGGATAAAAAATATCACAAATCCATCACGACACTTTTTCCGACAGTGACCAGAGAGCTTCTCACCAAGAGTGATGCGCCGACAGACTTCAAGATAGTAAATGAGGAGGAGGACAGCATAGTCCGTCTGTCCGTCAAGCGAATATATTTCAACTCTATCGCAGAGGAAAATGAGATAATCGACACAAATGAAGCAGACCAGTTTTTGACGGCGCTATACGTATTTGATGAGTCGGAGCTTTATCACTGCAAGAAGGAAATCACAGAGCAGAAGCAGGTCTCAGCGCTTGTGTATATCGATAACTATGATGAGGCACTTGACAGCATAGAGGACGTAAAGAGGTCACTGCTCGTTGCACTTATCGACAGGCGTGTAAACCAGTATTTTGCCAAGTATGACGGACTTGTCAGAAAGATAGAAAACGACAAATACTTCGTGGTGTTCAAGTACAAGTACCTTGACAGCATGAAGGAGGACAAGTTCAAGGTGCTCGACGAGGTCAAGGCTATAAAGGTCGGCAACGAGATGGCGGTCACACTCAGTATCGGAATCGGTATAAAGAGCGATAAGTATAATGAAAACTACGTATATGCGCGAAATGCCATAGACTTAGCCCTCGGACGAGGCGGTGATCAGGTAGTTATAAAGGATCACGATGATATCCTGTATTTTGGCGGCAAGTCAAAGCAGGTGGAGAGCAAGACAAGGGTAAAGGCGAGAGTCAAGGCACAGGCGCTTCAGGAGATTATTGAGACATGTGAGAATGTGCTTATCATGGGCCACAGCATCACAGATGTAGACTCGCTTGGAGCAGGCATAGGTATATACTGTGCAGCCAAGAATCTCGACAAAAAGGCACAGATAGTCATAAATGATCCGACAAGCTCAGTAAGACCTCTTATGGAGACATTTTCAGAGGCAAAGGGCTACCCTGCGGATATGTTTATAAACAGCGAAGAAGCTCTTGAGATGGTGAGCAAGGATACGCTTGTCATGGTGGTGGACACCAACAGGCCAAGCTACACAGAGTGTCCTGAGCTCCTCAGAAAGACAGGAAAGATAGTCGTATTTGACCACCACAGACAAAGCAGCGAGATAATAGAGAATCCTATACTCTCATATATCGAGCCGTATGCATCAAGTGCGTGTGAGATGGTTGCAGAGGTATTGCAGTACTTCAACGACGGAGTCAAGATCAATGCGACAGAGGCCGACTGCATCTACGCAGGCATCCTCATCGATACCAACAACTTTATGACAAAGACAGGCGTGCGTACATTTGAGGCGGCAGCCTTTTTGAAGCGCTCAGGCGCAGAGGTAACACGCGTCAGAAAGATGCTTAGAAATGACATGGCATGCTACAAGGCAAGAGCCGAGGCAGTACGCCATGCAGAGGTATACAGGGGCTCGTTTGCCATATCGGTATGCCCTAGCGAGAATGTGGAGAGCCCGACAATCGTCGGTGCACAGGCGGCAAATGAGCTGCTCAACATAATAGGAATCAAGGCATCATTTGTGCTCACGGAGTACAATGACAAGATTTATATCAGCTCTCGTTCAATCGACGAGATAAATGTCCAGATAATCATGGAGAAGCTGGGCGGTGGCGGACACTTAAATGTGGCAGGCGCGCAGCTGACAGGCGTTACTATCGTGCAGGCAAAGCGCATGATACAGGATACACTGGACGAAATGCTAAAAGAAGGAGACATAGAAGAATGAAAGTAATCTTATTACAGGACGTAAAACCATTAGGCAAAAAAGGCGAGATAGTAAACGTAAGTGACGGCTACGCCAGAAACAATATCATACCTAAAAAGCTCGGAGTAGAGGCTACTCCAAAGAACTTAAATGACTTAAAGCTTCAGAACCAGCACGCTGACAAGGTGGCACAGGAAAACTACGAGAGTGCACTTGCACTCGCAAAGGTAGTAGAGAACACAAAGGTAGTAGTAAAGCTGCGCTCAGGAGAGGGCGGCAGGACCTTCGGCTCCATATCCACCAAGGAGATATCGGCTGCGGCAAAGGAGCAGCATGGTTTAGAGCTCGATAAGAAAAAGATGCAGCTTAACGAGTCAATCAAGGCACTCGGAAACTATGAGGTGCCTGTCAAGCTTCATCCAAAGGTAACAGCAAACCTCACAGTATCAGTAGTTGAAGGATAGGAGGAATCCCCTTGGAAGAAGCATTAATCAAACGAATAATGCCAAACAGCCTTGAGGCAGAGCAGTCCGTGGTCGGCTCCATGATTATGAGCAAGGATGCCATAGTGACCGCCAGCGAGATGCTCCTTAAGGAGGATTTTTATCATCAGCAGTACGGCATCATATTTGAGACCATGGTTGAGCTCTTTACAGAGGGTCAGCCTGTAGATCTCGTCACACTCCAGAACCGTTTAAAGGAAAAGGATGTGCCGCAGGAAATACAAAGCCTTGACTTTGTGAGAACTCTCGTCACCAGTGTGCCGACCTCTGCCAACATCAAGTACTATGCTAATATCGTAAAAGAAAATGCCATAAAGCGAAAGCTCATTCATGTGACAGAGGACATAGAGAACGAGTGCTACGCCGGCAAGGAATCGCTAGAGAGCGTGCTCGACAAGACAGAGCACGATGTATTTGAGCTGCTTTCCACAAGGCAGACAGGTGACTACGTGCCAATCCGTACTGTAGTCATGAATGCCCTCGAGAAAATCGAAAAAGCAGCACAGCAGGAGGGCACCGTAACAGGAATACCGACAGGCTTCATAGACCTTGACTACAGGACCGCAGGACTTCAGCCGTCAGACCTCGTGCTCGTGGCAGCACGTCCGTCAATGGGAAAGACAGCCTTCGTCCTCAACATAGCACAGCATGTGGCATTTCACGCACATCTGTGTACAGCTATATTCTCACTCGAGATGTCGAAGGAGCAGCTCGTAAACCGTCTGTTCTCACTCGAATCAAAGGTAGATGCGCAGGCACTGCGTACAGGAAATCTGTCTGATGCCGACTGGGAAAAGCTGGTCGAGGGGGCCGGAATCATCGGAGACTCCGAGCTCATCATAGACGACACTCCGGGTATCAGCATATCAGAGCTTCGAAGCAAGTGCCGTAAATACAAGCTCGAACACGACTTAAAGCTAGTCATCATCGATTACCTGCAGCTCATGACAGGCTCAGGACGAGGCTCAGAATCGCGTCAGCAGGAAATCTCAGATATATCACGTTCACTTAAGGCACTCGCCAGAGAGCTTTCAGTCCCTGTGGTGGCACTCTCCCAGCTATCACGAGCTGTAGAGCAGCGACCGGACCACAGGCCTATGCTTTCAGACCTTCGAGAGTCAGGAGCCATCGAGCAGGATGCCGATGTCGTTATGTTCATCTATCGTGATGACTACTACAACAAGGACACCGAGCTCAAGGGTATCTCAGAGATCATCATCGCTAAACAGCGTAATGGTCCAATCGGCACCGTAAACCTTGCATGGCTGCCTGAGTACACGAAGTTTGCAAATCTGGAGCATTAAGACTAAAACACAAAAAGAATAAAGAGACAATCCATCCCGGCTTGCGTCATAGGATAAAGTTAAGTATCCTGATGTGGGCCGGGATTTTTCAAAATCTCTTTATACTTAAAAAGAGAAGAAAGCTATAAACTTTCCCGCAATTCATCCGATATATTCCTTAGAATAGGGTAAGAACAACAGTCAATTGCAACATATTTTCACACGGAGGTGTTAGAGATGGCAATAGAGGCAATCAAGGGTGCAGGAATGGTTTATCAGGGAAGTACATCAACTGCACAGATAAAGGAACAGGCACAGGGAAGGACAGAGGTGTCCAGTGCGGACAATCAGGTCGTGTCTGACAGCATCGCAAGGAATATTCAGGCGATGAATACGAAGGAAGCAAGCGGTGATTCAGCCGGTGATGCCGGAGCGCGGGGACAGGCACAGGCTGCTGCACAAAAGCAGAATGAGAAGAATATGCAGCTTAAAAAGGCTGTGGATGATATCAACAAGAGCGCGTTGGCTGACCAGTCGGAGGCAGTGTTCGGCATCCATGAGAAGACTAACCGCGTGACAATAAAGATAGTTGATAAGAAGACAAAGGAAGTCATCAAGGAGTTTCCGCCGGAGAAGACGCTCGACATGATAGCGAAGGTCTGGGAGATGGCAGGACTCATGGTAGATGAGAAGAGATAGGAGGACACCATGGCAATCAGATTATCGGGAATGACATCAGGCCTGGATACAGATTCTATTGTAAAGGCAATGGTATCGTCATATACCACCAGAAAAGAGAAATATCAGAAGGCGCAGACTAAGCTTGAGTGGACACAGGATGCGTGGAAATCCCTTAATACCAAGGTGTACAGCTTGTACAGCAATATTTCCAATCTGCGATTTTCTACAGCATACAACTTAAAGAAGACATCAGTTTCGGATACTACCAAGGCCACAGTAAAGGCAGGCTCCGGTGCACCAAGCGGCACACAGTCGCTGAAAATCAAGCAGATGGCAAAGGCCGGATATATGACCGGAGCAGAAATTAAGGCAGACAGTGAGAAGACTACACTTGCACAGCTCGGTTACACAGGCGGTGATGCCAAGCTTGAGGTAAAGATGGGTGACGAGACCAAGTCCATCACGCTCAGCGCATCATCAACCATGAACGACGTGGTAAAGGAACTCAGGAATGCGGGGCTTGATGCAAACTACGATTCAAGCTATAAGAGATTTTATATCAGCTCAAAAAAGACAGGCGTGGCAAATGATTTTACCATAACCGGCAGCAATATAGATGGAGCATCAGCACTTTATAGCCTGGGAATAGCATATGGTGGTGAAAAGACCACCGAAGGTACTTATTCATCCAATCCATATCATGAGTATGCAACTTTACACAGAGATTCAGACGATGATACCAAAGCTAACATCGAGGCAACTGTTGCAAGCTATAACAAGCTGACCACAGATGCAGCTAAGATGAATGCGCAGAGCAAAAATCTTATGAATGCCGTAAATTATGGCTACTCATATGTCACACTTCAGGGCATTTATAAGAATCTTGATGAAAAAAATGCAGGCTATAGTGATAAGCTGAAGCTGCTTGAGAAGCTTGGCTCATCTCGTGATGGCGCATTGATTTCAAAGAATGGTGACAGCTATGATACATATACAAAGACCACGCTGACCGATACAAAGGGTAACACTCTTTATAAGTATATTGACAGCAACAACAATAGCCACTATATTGCAGCCGTTAATGATACGGACAAGCATACCACATCGTACTATGATGTGACAGAATCTACGAGGACAGCTTATACTGATGCTGATGGCAAGGAGCTTGAAGCGGTACCTACAGGAGATGGTGATACAACACTGAAAGTCGGTGATAAGACTTACAAAAAGGACGAGGCAGACGGCAAGTACTATCTGCAAAAGGAAGATGGCACAGCTGATAAAACTGATTTCATCACTGTTTCACAAAAGACTGAGTACACTATTGAGGCAGGTGCCGTAAACAAGACAGGTATAGAGTCAGCTTCAGCTGCGTATGACACAATTATCAAGTCAATGGATGAAAAGACTAAAAGCTCATACGATGAGGCTCTTGCGTCAGTTCAGGCATTTGAGGCTTCAAAGGACGAAGTGCTCGGAAGCGATGACGAGTATTCGGTTGCCAGCCTCACAAAGGCTATTCAAAATGCTTATGCAGGCAAGGATAAGGATGGCGGCACAATCGCTGTTTCAGGAAAGAAAGCAGTAGAGCAGCTTTTAGCAGGAAACGGAAAAGAGACTGACGGCTTTGTAAATAAAGCCAACACTTTGGAGGAGGCCGCAGAGGCCAACACAAAAAAAGCAGCAGATAGCAATATTGTAAAGGAGCTTGCCTCAAAGCAGAAGGATTCGTCTGAGTATACACAGGCGCTAAACGACCTGCTTGACAGGGTAAACACTGCATACACGCTTCAGAATAAGGCACTTTTCAATTCACAGGTGAAGAAGGTTGCAGGACAGGATTCGGAGATTGAGCTGAACGGTGTAAAATATACAGGTGACAGCAACAGCTATTCAATCAATGGACTGACAATCGAGGCACTTGCTGAGACCGGTGATAGCGCTATAAGCATTACAACAAGCACAGATACACAGGGTGTATATGATAAGGTAAAGGATTTCCTGACAGAGTACAACAACATCATCAACGAGATGACGAAGCTATACAATGCTGATTCAGCAGGAAGCTACGAGCCACTCACGGATGATGAGAAGGATCAGATGTCTGATAAAGAGATTGAGAAGTGGGAGACAAAGATTAAGGACTCTCTGCTTCGCAGGGATTCTACACTTGGCAGCGTAATGACAGCAATGCAGACAGCCATGATGTCATCAGTTGAGATAGGTGGCAAGAAGTACTCGCTCTCAAGCTTTGGAATCAGTACACTTGGATTTTTGAATGCAGCGGAGAATGAGCAGAATGCATATCACATTGATGGTGATGAGGATGACGCCAATACATCCGGCAAGACAGATAAGCTCATGGCAGCTATAAACGATGATCCGGATACGGTAATGCAGTTTATGCAGCAGCTTTCAACTAATCTGTATAGTGCAATCGGTGACAAGATGAAGTCTACAGATTTGAGCTCAGCATTTACCATCTACAATGACAAGCAGATGAAGACAGAGTACACTAACTACACCAAGACTATTAAGGAATGGGAGAAAAAAATCTCAGATCGTGAGGATTACTACTACAACAAGTTTACTCAGATGGAGTCAGCTATGACCAAGCTCAACAGCACACAGAGCTCAATTAGCAGCTACTTCTCATAAAAAGATACCAGGGAGGGTATATTATGTTACAAAATAAAGCATACGCAGCATATGCAAACAACAAAATCATGACTGCATCACCGGCAGAGCTTACACTCATGCTGTATGATGGTGCAATCAAATTTTGCAATATTGCAATCATGGCAGTGGAGAAGGAGGATATCCAGCAGGCTCACACAAACATCCGCAAGGTTGAGCGTATCATAGAAGAGTTCCAGTCCACACTTGATGACAAATATCCGGTATCAAAGGATTTTAACAATGTATATACATATCTTCACAGACGTCTTGTCGAGGCAAACATAAAGAAGGACAAGGAGATTCTTGAGGAGGTGCTTGAGCACCTGCGCACTATGCGTGACGCGTGGAAAGAGGTCATGCAGGCCACATGCAACGGAAATAAGCTGCATGTGTCATAGATAAATGTATCATAAATCACCGACAGGGATTATAGAGAGTTTTTAACTTAAACAAAACGCAGAGACAGCAGCATGAAGCTAGTTTGTTTGTGCGTTTTGTGCTATCATAGAGATGATTATAGTTAAAAACAATCGAAAATACAGGGGGAACACAATGGAACAGACTTACATAGACATAATGATACAAAGCCTTGAGAAAAAGGAGCAGGTACTCGACCGGATAATAGAGCTTGATATCAAGCAGAAGAACCAGCTCGAGGATCCACAGCTTACACCTGACGACTTCGACGAGGTAGTTGAGGCAAAGAGCAGGCTCATTGACCAGCTCAATAATTTAGACTCAGGCTTTGAGAAGCTTTTTGAACGTACAAAGGAAGAACTGAATGGTCACAAAGAGGACTACAAGGAGCAGATACGCACCATGCAGGAGCATATCCGCAGTATCACGGACAAGAGCGTAAAAATACAGAGTCAGGAGGCCCGCAACAAGGATCTCATGACTCTGAAATTTGCATCCATAAAGAAGCAGGCCCGCGAGGTGCGTGTCGGCACGCAGGCCGCAAGCCGCTACTACAAGTCCATGTCAGGAACCGGATATATGGAGCCGCAGTTTATGGACAATAAAAAGTGAAAAGTTTAATTTAATATTTCACCTCAATATCCCCAAGCCCTGAGTCGATAACCAGGTGCTTTTTGGCATGCTCATTTACCTCATACTCATCATCATAGTCATTGCCGTTGATTGTGATATCGCCTGTACCTGAGTCCAGGTCCATCATGTAACCGTCAAGTGACTGTGAGGATGTCACAGTGATGTTACCTGTACCGCCGTCGATATCCATCTCGTCAAAGGCACAGTTTTCAAAGCTAAGATTGCCGGTTCCGCCATCCACATCACATGTGGCGAAGCTGCAGTCTGTAACATATAAATCGCCTATGCCGGTGTCAAATTCTGCATCGGCTGCGGTCAGGGAATTAAGGTTTACCTCGCCTACACCGGTATCAAAGGAGAGCTTGTTCAATGCTGCGCCCTCAGGAATGGTAACAGTGATTTCACTCGTGGTGTTTCTTCTGTAGTTGGCTCCTTTGCTTTGGGATATTGTGAGGGTATCGCCGGAACTCTTAATCTTTGGAACCAGTCGCTTGTTGCATTTGTATGAGACCATGTAGCTGTCACCGGTTTTCACGTTGATGTTCGATATGGTTGTATCAAATATCAGGTTTGAAAATTCATCGACTGAAAGCTCCTCTGTGCATACGTTTCCGAGAGACTTGTCTGAGCGCGGAATCAGATTGTCAAACAGGCCTAGGGCAAAGCCCCCGATATGGTATAGACTCCCGGCGATGATGCAGACCACGGTAATTATTGTAATTATTATTAGATATATATTCTTTTTCATGACTTGTCTCCATTTCTGAATTATCTTGTTGCATAATTTGTTTTATGATTATTCAAAATATGCTACACACATTTTTGACTGTTCTGGTTTCCGTTAATTTCTATGTTTATCGCCGAGCAGGTTTTCCACCAGCGAATTGATGATTGCGGCTATTGGCCAGATAATCCATGTGATACCCCAGTCAAAGGTAATAAAGCTCCAGCATAGATAAATGCATGTGACTGTTGACCAGTAAACTGACATGATTGCAGCCACAACAGGGTTTTCATAGTGCACATTGCCATCGTGTGAATTGGCAAAATTACCGCCTACAGTTTTGGCACCGTTTAGTGAAAGAAGCTTTTCAAAGCCGGATTTCTTCATGTTCGTGAATACTATCATGAATACTCCGATTGCTATAAACACGAGCACAAGTCCACCGGAAAGTGAGTCTGCGAAGGTGTTTTTGGTGTTCAGTGAGCTGATTATGATTGCCGGCACTGCGCAGAGTATGCAGAGCATGATACCCACTGTTAAAAGCATCGCATGTGTGGAGCGGTAGCTTTCCTTTCGCTCGATGACCCAGTTTGCCGTCTCAAAATCTATGCAGTAAGGCTCTTGCTTCAGGTAGCTCCACTTGGATGAGATAGAGCCTGAAAAAATGAAGAAGCCGACTGCCACTGCGACACACAGGAACAGGAAGGTAATGCCGATTGCATCAGATGCGTCAGGTGAAGCGAGTGAACGCGGAATGCATTCGCTGAATATCGGTCCAAGACTTGCGATTATGCAAAGCAGCACTCCAAACGCTGTGAGATATGCTTGTTTTGCCGAATCCCTGAGGAATGCGGCAGCAGTCTCGCGGGAGAGTGTTTTGGCGGCAGGCATTGCCTGACTGGGATCCACGAAGCTTTTGATGCCGAGTGAGTCGGCGAGCTCGTCAAGGTTTCCAAACTCTGATATGACGATTCCTATGGCCTCGTTATCGGATTTGCCCTCGGATATTAATTCGTTGTATTTATCCTCCATCATCTGATAGAGCTCATATTTGGCTTTTTGCACCTCGGGGGTATTCGGGAGGTGCGAAAACATATTTTCCAGATAATTCTTTATAGTTTCCATAAAATGTCTCCTTTAAAATCGTATGAATTTGCTTACTACATCAAGTGTCAGCTTCCATTCCTCGCATTTCATCCTGTAATATTCTCTGCCGGCATCGGTAATCTGATAGTAGGTCCGCCTTTTGCCGCTTGCATTGTCGCTCGAAGAGAATGATGTGATATAACCGTTTTTCTCAAGGCGGGTAAATGCAGAGTAGAGAGTTGTTTCTTTTATGACGTATTTTTCCTCGGATATTAGCTTTATCTGCTTTGAAATCTCGTAGCCGTAGGATGGTCTGTCGAGGAGCAGGTAGAGTATGATGGTATCGTTGTATCCGCGGATGACATCGCTGCTTATATTGAGCATTATTCACCTCCTGTATCAAGTGTTTAATTTCATCTTAAAATTATTCAATACTACGAGTAACATACTACGAGTGTCATACTATGTCTGTCGTAGTAAACATATCACATGTTGTTTTTCATGTCAACCATGATTTTAAAATAATTAGTTGTGTAAGTCTGTATAAAATTTGTTTTGTAAAAAATGTTCCGGGTAGTTTTGATTATTTTAAAAAGTTAGCCATTCCGTACAAAAATTAGCGGTAAAATACATTGACACAGCCCATGTCATTTGATATATTTTTTTAGAAGCAAAGGCGATTAATTAAATACACACTACCTCTGAGGGAGTAGTTCGCGTATCATTACATATACGTGGTTTGTCAACAGACCGGTCAATAGACCTGGCAAACATTAAAGAATGAGACTCAAGTATGCAGCACACAATAAAGCTATATAAGCCATATAATTATAGCTTTATAAGGTTTCGTGTCTGCATGCGAGGGTCTCATTTTTCATATGGAGCGTTCATGTTGCTGATAACACTGTTAGGTGTGAACAGTAACGCATTCATATGCTTATCCGGGAGAAATTAATCGCCGCACACTAGGCAAAAGGGAGAAAAATATGGTATTATTTATTGAAATCCTGCTCATAGGAGTAGGTTTGTCAATGGACGCCTTCGCAGTATCCATCTGCAAGGGACTTGGAATGACAAAGGTAAACAGAAAGCAGGCGCTGACAATCGGTCTGTATTTCGGAGGATTTCAGGCGCTCATGCCGTTTATCGGCTATATGCTTGGCATCCGGTTTGAGAAGTACATCACAAGCATTGACCACTGGATAGCATTCATTTTGCTGGGCTTTATCGGTGGCAAGATGGTTTATGAGGCAGTGAAGGAAAAGGATGATGACTCTGTCGTGGAAAAAGACCTGGCGCTCAATCAGGGAGAGATGCTTCTGCTTGCAATTGCGACAAGCATCGATGCGCTTGCAGTCGGAATCATGTTTGCATTTACCTATGACAGCTTAAACATCTACTGGGCTATTGCAATCATCGGACTTACAACCTTCGTGCTCTCAATCATCGGAGTCATAGTCGGAAACTTTTTCGGCAATAAATATAAAAAGAAATCAGAGATAGCCGGAGGAATCATTCTCATACTCATAGGTGTGAAGATATTGCTTGAGCATCTGGGAATTATAAGCTTTTAAAAAATAAAAAAATGGAGGATTCAACATGGAAAATTTCATCAATAATGCACCGTTTATAGTGGTGCTGCTCTGCCTCATAGTGGGCTTTGTGTTTTTGGTAAAGGGCGCAGACCTGTTCGTGGAGGGCAGCTCAAGCGTGGCAAAGCGCTTCAAGGTGCCGTCACTTATCATTGGACTGACAATTGTTGCGATGGGAACTTCGCTTCCTGAAACAGCGGTCAGTGTGGCAGCATCCATAGCACACAACAATACGCTTGCAGTCAGCAACGTGACAGGCTCAAACATATTTAACCTTATGGTAGTAATCGGCGTGTGCGCTTTGATGACACCGATAGTGGTGGATGGAGCATCATTAAAAAGGGATTTCCCATTTTCGATGATATGTGCCATTTTACTTCTTGTCATGGGAACAATCGGCATGACACTCGGCAGAGTGGACGGGATAATACTGCTCGGCTGCTTTGCAGGATATATTTTCTACCTTATCAGACACACATTAAAACAGAACAGGCAGTCATCAGATGAGGAGGTCGATGAGATACCGCTTATCTCAATGCCAAAAGCAGTGATTTTCATCCTGATCGGAGCTGTCGGCATCGCAGTAGGCGGAGATGTCGTAGTAGACAGTGCAAGCCGCATAGCGATTGACCTTGGAATGAGCCAGACACTCGTCGGACTGACCATCGTATCTATCGGAACATCGCTTCCGGAGCTTGTGACATCAATAGTCGCAGCCAGAAAAAATGAGGTCGATATGGCACTCGGAAATGCAGTCGGCTCATGCATTTTCAACATACTCATGGTGCTTGGAATTGCATCAGCCATCAGCCCGATAGCATTCATACAGGAAAATATCATAGATATTATCGTGCTTGTGGTATTTTCACTCATCGTGTGGATTATGGCATGGACAAAGCGTGAGATAAAAAGAGGCGAGGGTATCATCATGCTGCTAATGTATGCGGCATATACAGCGTATATTATTATACGATAGGGTAAAATACCTTTTGAACCTTTAATGCATAATATTACTTAGAAAATGTGCAGATACTTATTGAGTGTCTGCATATTTTTTAGTCAAATATATGCATAAAGGAAGAAAATATGTCAATGCAAAATATATCAATAGTAAATAGAAAATTTCTCACAAATTTTACACAGCCACCTCAATATATTTTCAATTATTTGTTACGCTTATAAGTGCAGAAATAAAGATTACAAAACATGTACGAATATTTTTATGAAAAGCAGACTATAATTTATGATTAAGTAACAAAACAGGAGGCAATAATTTGACATACGATGAGATAAAAAAGAATAAGGAGGTCTGTGAATGTTTAAAGAAAGGGAATGAAAACCTTGGAGTATTGGGCTTTACAGACCATTCGGCAGCTCATTGCACAATGGTAGCCAAAAGAGCAGCATATATATTAAAGAAATTCGGCTACAGCGAATCTGATATTGAAATGGTAAAAATCGCGGGATTTATGCATGATATCGGAAATGTGGTAAACAGAAGCCGTCATGCGGAATATGGTGCAATACTGGCAAACGAGATACTCAAAGAAACAGATATGAGTCTGAAGGATAGGATAACGGTTGTGTCTGCGATAGGACATCATGATGAGTCAACCGGAGGGGCAACGGATCCTATTTCAGCAGCACTCATCATAGCAGATAAAACCGATGTGCGCAGAAACCGTGTAAGGAACAAGGCAAAAGAAAATTTTGATATACACGACAGGGTAAATTATGCAGTAACAGATGCAGCTCTTAAGATAAATATGGATAAAAAAGTCATAGCGCTTAATCTGCAGATTGATACGAAAATCTGCTCTATGTATGAGTATTTTGAAATTTTCCTGGGTCGAATGATGATGTGCCGTGGCGCAGCAGAGGTGCTAGGTGCAACTTTTAAGCTTACGGCAAATGGTTCAAAGGTGTTGTAGAAAATCGGCTTAAAGTTGATGGGATATTGAAAATGAAAAAGATATGATAACCTGTTATGAAAAAGGTGAGAAAAAATATAAACATGATGTGATGACATATGGTTTTAAGTCGGATAATGTTTCAGATAGGGCAAATACTGTAGACAGTGTGCTTAAGGTTTCATCAGAAAATGACAGTAATGAAAAAAATGATTTGATAAGTGTAACAGTAGACGAGGGTAAGGCTACATTTGAATTAATGGAAGATGATGTGGAGCTGACCGGATATATGTGCGCATGGGCAGATGAGAAAGAGCATGTAGATATAGTAAAAGGAGAGGAAATTGAGTTTTTGAGGATTAGTTATGGAATGGATCATGTTGAGGCTATAATGCCCGGGGCATCTATCGGAAACAACGAATATATGTACAGTTTATCGGTAAGGTTTGAATAGGGCACAACAATTAACTTCAAAGTAATTTACTTGAAAGTTAATTATTTGCAATAAACTTATTCTTGTTGACTTACAACAGTTGACAATTTAAAAGCCACATGCTACTCTAGAAATGTATGAGATAAAAGCGATGAAAAAGAGAGTACTTTTATGGCAGATTTACAGAGAAATCCCACACAGGCTGAGAGGGGATGACCTAAAGTAGGAGGAAAATGGCTTTGGAGCAGCAGTATCGAACCATTGGCTAGATACTGACAGGAACCGCCTGTTATAGCGGAAAGAGGCGCAGCAGAGCCGGCAAAAGATGCTGGATGATTTTAATAGCTGCGTGAAGAGAAGTGGTACCACGATATAATCGTCTTCTTGGGAGTTTTCTCCTGAGGAGGCGTTTTTTAGCGTATAAAAGAAGTATGATGAGCATAAAGAACGCGCAAACTTGTTTGCATAAGTGCTTTATGCGAAATCAGACGGCATAACGGAGACCGAAAATTGTAGCTGCGAAGCAGCGGAGAAGCCTTGAAAAGGCGAATTTGAGGGTGGAGTTATGTATTTATACGCATTTTAAGAAAACCAGGAGGAAACTAAATTGGCAAACAAAGGTAAATATTACATGACAACAGCCATTGCGTACACATCAGGCAAGCCTCATATCGGAAACACATATGAGATCATCCTTGCAGACGCAATCGCCAGATACAAGAGAGCAGAGGGATACGACGTATATTTCCAGACAGGAACAGATGAGCACGGACAGAAAATCCAGGAAAAGGCTGAGGCAGCCGGAATTTCACCGAAGGAGTTTGTAGATCAGATTTCAGGTGAGGTAAAGAGAATCTGGGATATGGTAAATTCATCATATGACAATTTTGTCCGCACAACAGATGAGGATCATGAGAAATGTGTAAAGAAAATCTTCAAGAAGCTTTACGATCAGGGCGATATCTACAAAGGTTCATACGAGGGACTTTACTGTACACCATGTGAGTCATTCTGGACAGAGTCACAGCTCGTGGACGGAAAATGTCCGGACTGCGGACGTGAGGTACAGCCTGCAAAGGAGGAGGCATACTTCTTCAAGATGAGCAAATATGCAGACAGACTCATCGACTATATCAACACACACCCTGATTTCATCCAGCCGGTTTCAAGGAAAAACGAGATGATGAACAACTTCCTGCTTCCGGGACTTCAGGATCTTTGCGTATCGAGAACATCATTCAGCTGGGGAATTCCGGTAGATTTCGATCCAAAGCATGTAGTGTATGTATGGCTTGATGCCCTCACAAACTATATTACAAAAATCGGTTACGATCCTGACGGATCATCAGAGCTTTTCAAGAAAAACTGGCCTGCAGATCTGCACCTTATCGGAAAAGATATCGTGCGTTTCCACACTATTTACTGGCCTATTTTCCTTATGGCACTTGACCTTCCGCTTCCAAAGCAGGTATTCGGACACCCATGGCTGCTTCAGGGCGGTGACAAGATGAGTAAGTCAAAAGGAAACGTTATCTACGCAGACGATATGGTCAGACTTTTCGGCGTGGATGCCACACGTTACTTTGTGCTTCATGAGATGCCATTCGAGAACGACGGAATCATCACATGGGATCTTGTAATCGAGAGATTCAACTCAGACCTTGCAAACATACTTGGAAACCTTGTAAACAGAACAGTTTCCATGAGTAATAAGTATTTTGACGGTATCGTAAAGAGCACAGGCGCAACAGGCGATGCAGATCAGACTGCCATTGACGCAGATCTTAAGGCTGTTGTTACCGGCACAAGAGATAAAGTGGCAAAGAAAATGGAAGGACTTCGTGTGGCAGATGCCATCACAGAGGTATTCGCACTTTTCCGCCGCTGCAACAAATACATCGACGAGACAACACCTTGGGTGCTTGCAAAGGACGAGGCACAGCAGGATCGTCTTGCTGAGGTGCTTTACAACCTCACAGAGTCTATCACAATCGGAGCAAGCCTGCTTCATTCATTCCTGCCGGAGACAGCAGAAAAGATTGTGGCACAGCTTAACACAACACTCCGTGAGTTCGATGATCTTGACAAATTTGGTCTTTATGAGAGCGGCACAAAGGTTACAGACAAACCTGAGATCCTCTTCGGCAGATTAAAGGCAGAGGATGTGATGCCTGAGGTAGAGAAAATCCAGGCGGTACAGAAAGCAGAGTTTGAGGCTGAGCAGGCTAAGCTTGCTGCAGTTGAGGGTAAGGCAGCATGTGGCTGTGGTGCAGGTGAAAATGCCGCAGATGGTGCAGACCTTGAGCCTATGGATGTGGAAGCAAAGGAAGAAATCACATTTGATGATTTCGAAAAGCTCCAGTTCCAGGTTGGTGAAATCGTAAAATGTGAGGCAGTTGCGAAGTCAAAGAAGCTTCTCTGCTCACAGGTAAAGATTGGAAACCAGACAAAGCAGATAGTATCAGGCATCAGAAAGTACTATTCTCCTGAGGAAATGGTAGGCAAGAAGGTAATGGTTCTCGTAAACTTAAAACCGGCTAAGCTCGCAGGTGTTTTATCAGAGGGAATGCTGCTGTGCGCAGAGGATGCAGAGGGCAATCTCGCACTCCTGACACCGGAGAAACCAATGCCGGCAGGAGCACCTATCGAATAGGACGTAAGCGACGAGAAGTACTGAATTTAAGGCAGACGTAAAATCGTGCTTGCATGATTTTATGTCTGGCTAAATTCGAGTTCGGCGACCGCCGAACCATCCCGGAAATCCTTGATTTCCGGGATAGGTACTTCGATCAGAAATAAGCTATAATATATCTCAAAAAATGCACTTTATTGAGCAGGAAAAGGAGTCTCATATGGAATATTTTGATATAGTGGACGAGCAGGGAAATCCAACAGGACAGACCGTAGAGCGCAAGCAGGCGCACAGAAACAATATACTTCATAGGACTGCGCATGTCTGGATAGTCAGACGCCATGGAAATTCCATACAGATACTTTTGCAGAAAAGGTGCATGGAAAAAGACTCCTTTCCGGGCTGCTACGACATATCAAGCGCGGGACACATACCGGCCGGTGTGGACTATATACCGTCTGCGCTCAGAGAGCTTAGGGAGGAGCTGGGGCTGACAATAGATCCGGCACAGCTTATCGATTGTGGACTGCACAGACACCATGCAGACGAGGTGTTTCACGGAGAAAGATTTCTGGACAACCAGATAAGCAAGGTGTTTCTGTTGTGGCTTGACGTGGATGAAGCGGACATCACCGTGCAGAAGGAGGAAATTGACTCTGTAAAGTGGTTTGACTACGCAGAGTGTAAGCAGGACGTGATAAACGGCACGATTCCAAACTGCATAGATGTGGCGGAGCTTGAGATGCTTGAGTCACACTTTGTAGAATGAAATTTTTGTGAAATCGTGTGGCGGTGGCTCTATTCGAGCTATCATGTGAACATAAAAATATATTTTACGTTAAATCAAATTGGGAGGATACTATGAAATCAACAAAAGACTCTCTCTTAGAGGATATCAAGGCAGAATTTGCCGAGGTCAATGCCATGATGGAGGCGCTCGAAGCAAAGGAGCCTGAGGATGAGGCGAGTGAAGCCTATGACAAGTGGATTGAGGAGTGTGAGCAGCTCGCCATAGAGTCAGAATCACTCATGACACTTATAGATTACAAGATGACACAGGGACTGTAGAGGGATATCCTGTAT
>UMFI01027614.1_pt1 | contig 54009 bp, 49 predicted proteins | sample 1964951 | NCBI WGS metagenome assembly UMFI01 (sample SAMEA4836040, study PRJEB28245) | human gut metagenome | biome: gut microbiome; material: fecal sample | place: Denmark | collected 2008 | reverse complement strand
ATTTTCGTAGAGATACAAAGCTTACAATGCGTCAGTTTCAGGTTGCTTTAAGGGAGCTTCGCCAGTATTCAAGAAAGCTTGATTTGCCAAAAACGGAATTAGATATAGATGGAACAATCGACTCAACATGTAATCAGGGTGGTTATTTGAAACTTGAATTTCAGCAGCCACGAAAGAATACAGTTAAGTTAATGCTTTTATTTGACAGTGGTGGATCAATGTATCCTTACAGCGAGTTGTGCAATCAACTATTTCAGGCAGTTCACAAGGCGAACCATTTTAAGGATGTAAAAACTTTTTATTTTCATAACTGTATTTATGCCAAGTTGTACAAGAATCCGGAATGTAATAGCGGTGACTGGATAGACACATCTTGGGCATTTAAGAATTATGACAAGGATTACAAAGTCATAATTGTAGGCGATGCAGGTATGGCACCGGAAGAGTTTTATGACAAAAACGGTAACTACAGCGGTCCTAACAACGGCTTGTCAGGCTACGAATGGATGCAGATATTTGCAAAAAAATATCCACATACAATATGGCTCAATCCGTCATTTCATAGTCAGGCAGACAGCATGTACTGGATGGAATCAGAAGGCAAGATACGTGAGCTGGTAGACATGTATCCGTTAACAGTTGATGGACTAAAACATGGTATTAAGAAACTAATGTCAGATAAAAAATAAAAATCTTAATAGATACAAGATTGGAATTTTAGAAGGGAAATTTGCACTATAAGCAAATTAAATGAGGTGATAAATGATGGAAATGAAATGTCCATATTGCAATTCAGAAATGGAAAAAGGTGAAATAAATCAGGACAGATATGCCTTAAAATGGAAATCTGAAAAGAAGGGTGCTAAAAGTGTAAAACTTACAAGTATGCTAACACAGACATACGTTGACGCGTATCTATGTAGGAATTGCAACAAAATTATAATTGATGTAGATTCGGTTGAAGAGTAATAAGTTAATTATATTGTTAGATATGTCAGGAAAAGGGATTCTTTGCAAACGATAAAATCAACGTGTTTGCATGAATCCCTTTTTGGACATATCATACATGAATTTTATTTCTTCTGCAACAGAAACAGTCTGTTCATTCCTTCCTGCCAAGGGTAAGGAAATTCAAGATAACGTATTATTTCATAATATTTTTCAAATGCCTGCTTCCATGAGGCGGTATCAACTTCGCGGTATCTAAGCACCCCATCTTCTTCAAACAAATTGTTGGCAATAGGCTTAAATCCAAAAGACTCAAGGTAGCCTTCCTCATAATATGGGTTTAGTTTTACAAACATAAGTCCACCTTTAGGAATTAGACGTGTAAGTTTTGAAAATGTTTCTGCAGCTATATTTTTTGGCATTACATCAAGAACGTTAGACAAAATAATGCCATCAAAAGAGCCATCCTCATAAGAATCCAGAGCAGAAATATTTCCAACTTTAAATTCCAGATTATCATAGTTGTTGAGTTTTGCCATTTTTGTTGCATAGTTAATTCCGGTTTCAGATACGTCAACGCCAAGACCGTAGCCGGTGTTACCAAATTCGTAACATTGGAAAATGATATCGCCCGTTCCACAGCCAAAGTCCAAAACTTTCTTACATTTGCTTGCAAATATGTCAAGACAAATATCAAACATAGGTTCAACAGAAAGAGGTTTGCCTTTCAAGTCTACAAGCTTACATTCTGAGTATGTTTCATTCCAAAGATTTACTGCACGATTATATTCTGTTTCTATTAATTCTTCCTGATTATTCATAGGAAAACCATCCTCTCTAAAATAGTACTGTATTTTTTACAAAGCAAAACGAACTTGTAATAAAATTTGTTGAAAAGAGTTACTACAAAAACTCATTGCAAAAAAATACGGAAGCACTTTCGTACTTCCGTATATTATAACTCTTAAAAATAATTATTACATAATTTTTCTAAATAATTCTTTGAAATCTTCAACACTTGCATCTTTTGGATTTCCAGGTGCACAAGCATCTGCAGCAGCAGATTCAGCAAGGAACTGTAAATCTTCTTCTTTTATTGCTTCAAGTTTTGAAGGAATTCCAACATCTGCTGATAACTGTTTTACAGCATCAATTGCAGCTTTTCTGTATTCTTCAACTGACATTGAGTCAACACCTTCAACGCCAAGTGCACGAGCAATTTCTCTGTACTTTTCTCCGGTGCATTCCTGGTTAAATTCCATAACAATTGGAAGCATCATAGCACAGGCAACACCATGTGGTGTATCATAAACGGCACCAAGTGTATGAGCCATGGAGTGTGCAATACCAAGACCTACGTTAGAGAAGCCCATTCCTGCAATGTACTGACCAAGAGCCATTCCTTCACGGCCTTCTTTTGTATTTTCAACAGCACCACGAAGTGATTTGCCAATAATTTCGATAGCTTTAAGATGGAACATATCTGTCATTTCCCAAGCAGCCTTTGTTGTGTAACCTTCAATTGCGTGAGTGAGAGCATCCATACCTGTTGAAGCGGTAAGTCCTTTAGGCATTGATGACATCATATCCGGGTCAACAATTGCAATAATTGGCATATCGTGTGGATCAACACAAACGAATTTACGTTTTCTTTCAACGTCTGTGATAACGTAGTTAATTGTAACTTCTGCAGCAGTTCCGGCTGTTGTTGGTACAGCGATAATAGGAACGCAAGGTTTCTTAGTAGGTGCAACACCTTCAAGACTACGAACGTCTTCGAATTCAGGATTTGCAATAATGATTCCAATAGCTTTAGCTGTATCCATTGAAGAACCACCACCGATTGCGATTATGTAATCAGCTCCAGAATCTTTGAAAGCCTGAACACCGTGCTGAACATTTTGAATAGTAGGATTAGCTTTAATATCTGAATAAATTTCGTAAGCTAAATCGTTCTTGTCCAAGATGTCTGTAACCTTAGATGTAACATTAAATTTGATAAGATCAGGATCAGAACAAACAAAAGCTTTCTTAAATGCGTGTGCTTTTGCTTCTGTTGCTATTTCATCAATAGCTCCTGCTCCGTGATAAGATGTTGTGTTTAACATAATTCTGTTTGCCATAATAAAAAATATCTCCTTTCAAACCTGTAACAACTGTGGATTAACATAAAGCTTCCACATCCGCCACAGAAAATTTCAGTGCAAACACGTTACTTTTTTTATTTTGCTCCGCCGCTTATTGTAAAACAAAAATCAAAACTCGCTTACGCTCAGACAGTTGATTTTTGCTTTACGCTATGCTCGCAAAATTTCAAAAAGTTGCCTATCTTTTGCAACTGAAGTTTTCTGTGACGGATTTTAAAATTTATGCTTTCCACGTTGTTATATTATTTTTATAAACCATACTTAAATTTTAACATATTTTTTTGAAATTGTATTAATATTTTGTAAAATATTACCAAAAATATTTAACAATTTTTTGGCTTTTAAAAGTGTAATATTTGGTCATTTGTTTTTATAGGGATTTTTTGGGATTTTGTAAGCCATTTTTGAAATTTTGTACAAAAAATCATAAATTTCATCAATAATTTATGGATATTTTTTAACCTTGAATGTAGTGTGGTAAAGTGGTAAACTAGTGACAGTCAAAAAAATGAAATGCAATGAACGGGATATATCCTATGGAAATTACTTGATTACAGAGAGTCACGAGAGCTGAGAAGTGGCAGATGGTATCTGTAAGGACATCACCCGGGAGCAGCTCGCCGAAAGTTTTATCAAGTAGGTCGGGACGTGTTCTTCACGTTACAGAAGAAGCTGTTAATTTTGACAGTGTTAAGTGGTTGTATTTTTATACAGCAAACAAAGTGGTACCACGGTTAGTTTATAGTCGCCTTTGTAGTTTTTAAAACTACGAAGGCGTTTTCTTTTTTTAGAATTGTTAGAGCTCAATCCATGTAGCAATTCTAATAATTAGATTTTATAACACTAATAGGAAGTTTTCCTATATTTTATGGTTTTCGCTTTTGTCTTAACAGAAATAATTTATTATCCACAAAGGATTAAAAAATAATAAGAAAGAAGGATGAAAAAATGAGTGGAATATTAATGATGGTTATAGCCATAGTAGTTCTTGGCGGTGCTTATCTGTTATATGGTCGTTATCTTCAGAACAAATGGGGTATCGATCCAAACGCTAAGACACCAGCTTATGAGATGGAAGATGGAGTTGACTATGTACCTGCAGACACAAACGTTGTTTTTGGACATCAGTTTGCATCAATCGCAGGAGCCGGTCCTATTAACGGACCTATCCAGGCAGCTATTTTTGGATGGTTACCTGTTTTGCTTTGGGTTTTAATTGGTGGTGTTTTCTTCGGAGCAGTTCAGGATTTTGCTTCAATGTATGCATCAGTTAAAAACAAAGGTAGAACAATAGGTTTTATTATTGAAGAGTACATTGGTAGAGTTGGTAAGAAATTATTCTTAGCTTTCTGTTGGTTATTCTGTATTCTTGTAATCGCAGCTTTCGCTGATGTAGTAGCAGGAACATTTAACGGATTTAACATTGAAACAGGTGCAAAAGTTGCAGCTAACGGCTCAGTTGCCATGACATCAATTATCTTTATTGTTGAAGCTGTAGCACTTGGTATGTTATTAAAATATGGTAAATTAAACAAATGGGTTAACACAGCAATTGCAATTGCACTTCTTATTTTCGCAGTAGTAGTTGGTCTTAAGTGCCCGGTTTATTTATCAAGAGAAGTATGGCACATCATTATTTTTGCTTACGTATTAGTAGCATGTGTTGCGCCGGTTTGGGCATTACTTCAGCCAAGAGATTACCTTAACAGTTACTTACTTATATTTATGATTGTTGGTGCAATTATTGGTGTATTCGTTGCTAATCCATCATGTAACCTTGCAGCATTTAATGGTTTCAATGTTGATGGACAGTACTTATTCCCAATCTTGTTTGTAACAATTGCATGTGGTGCCGTTTCAGGTTTCCATTCACTTGTTTCATCAGGTACAGCATCAAAGCAGATTAAAAATGAAAAAAATATGCTTCCTGTTTCATTCGGTGCAATGTTAATGGAAAGTATGCTTGCAGTTATCGCACTTATCGCAGTTGCATCATTTGCAACAGGTGAAGCAGCAAAGCAGGGACTTGTTACACAGCCTCAGATTTTTGCAGGAGCTATTGCAAACTTCTTATCAGTAGCAGGTTTGCCTCATCAGTTGGTATTTACATTAATTAACCTTGCTGTTTCAGCATTTGCTTTAACATCACTTGACTCTGTAGCCAGAGTAGGAAGACTTTCATTCCAGGAATTCTTCATTGATGATGATACAGATATGGACAACTTAAACCCATTCATGAAAGTAGTAACAAACAAATATTTTGCAACAATCTTAACATTAGTACTTTCATACTTACTTGCAAAAGTTGGTTATGCAGAAATCTGGCCATTATTTGGTTCAGCTAACCAGTTATTATCAGTATTAGCATTAGTTGCATGTGCTGTATTCTTAAAGAAAACAAAACGTCAGGGCGCTATGCTTTGGATTCCAATGTTCTTTATGATGGCAGTAACATTTACAGCACTTGGAATGACAATCTACAGATTAGGTGGTCAGTTATTTACAACAGGATTAACATTTGGTATGACATTACAGTTAATCTTTGCAGTATTGTTATTATGCCTTGGTGTAATTGTAGCAATCCAGGGTGTAAAGAAGCTTTTCGAAAAGTCAGATAAGACAGTAGAAGCTTAATTGCATAAAAATTTGTGGCAATAGCATGATGATATTTTGGTAATGGCCATATAAAATAATGAAAAAATATAAATGAATTAGTTGAGGGCGTCCGAGAGGGCGTCCTTTTTTTCGGGGAGGAGATGAGCACAGTAAAAAATAATATAATAAATATCATAATAAATTATAATTTATACTTGACAGATAGGAATTATAGGAATATAATCCTACATATCAAGTATGAAAAATATGAATTGATTAAAGAAATTAATAAGATTTAGGAATTAAGTTTAGGAGGAAAAATGATGAGTACAATAAGAACATTTGTTAGAAATATTCATATGTGTTGTATGATGTGTTGCTGTGGAAGATATTACATCATACCTTGTTTGTGCGCGTCAAATCAGTAAGACCTAAACAAATAAATATGAGTAATGTCTTGGGAAGCAAAAAACAACTGCTTCCCATTTTTTATGACTTATATCCTACTAAATGCATAGGAAAACGAAAAGAAATATTATAAACAAACCTAACAATTTTAAAACTGAAAGCTGGGAGAGAAAATGGTTACTACAAATTTTAAAAACAGACTTCAAAACAAATACTTTAATAGCATACGATGTTGTTGCTAAAAAGATTAGATTACAGATATGTATAACAACAAAAACTATAAACACACATAAAAAGATTACAAATTGAATAGTTACAAAAATACATAGATTACAACATGCAACTATTAAAGGAGAAAGAATATGAGACTAAAGAAATTAACAGCTGTGGCATTAACAGCTACATTAACAATAGGTTCTTTATTTACAGGAACTACAGTAAAGGCACAGACTAATTCAAATCAGGTTGCAACTTATGCAGAGGATTCACAGACAACTTATCCTTGGTATAAAACAGCACAGGCAACAACAGGAGATTACATAGCAGATTCATATGAAGGAGTTGAAAGAGGACATGTTTTTGAGAGTGTTACACAGGAAAGACTTTTAGACATCTTAAGTAGCAAGGGAAATTACTACATTGTTTTTGCAGGACCTGAGCATAAAACAAGTAAGGCTACAATTGCAAAAATCAATGAAATTGCAAAGAAAGACGGAATAACAAAGATTTATCATTTTGATCCTTACGTTGACGGATATCAGTTAGACATTACTGACGAAGATACAGAATTTAAAGGTTCAAGAGGAACTTCAATTAATGAATTATGGAAGAGAATTACAGAGTTACTTCCAAATGAAAATGTAATCAATGAATATAACGGAGACGACACATTACTTTTCAATTATGAAAATACAGATGCAGGAAACAAAATCAATGCATACTATGAATTAGAAGATGCAAATGATTACAATGAGGCACAGGCAACACAGGACATCGAAAAAGTATTTAGAAAAGGTCAGGAAAACGGACAGGTTGCTAAGGCAAGCGTAAGAACAGATTATGAATTCTTTAGTAGAGTTTATAATGGATCATCTACATACATTAACTACAATAAAGGAGTTGCAAATGCAAACAGAACCGGTAAGGCAGTAGAAATCTTTACAGAAAAAGATAAGGACAACTTCCCACTTCATCAGGTTAACTTCAATGAATTAATTGATTTATTAAATTCAAATGGTGATTATGTTATTTTCTTTGGTGCTTCCTGGTGCCACAATACACAGGCAATTATCGGAAGCATTGCACAGAAAGCTAAACAGGCAGGCAAGAAGGTTTATGTTTATGATACAACAATTGGAAATCAGTTAACTTTCGGAACAGGAAATGACATTAATATAGTAACAGCAGGAAGTAGTGTGTTTAACTCAAGAAGTAGTGTAAATCCAGCAACAGGAAATAACAACATTAGTTATGTATATGGTGAGTTGGTTAAATACTTAGGAAACTTTACAACAGAGAATAATTCAAATAAGAACAACAGTATTTCATATTATCCTAACGGTGATGTTACAGCAGAAGCAACAAGCGCAAAACCTTGGGAAGATGGAAGTAACAAGAGTGCCATCAGATTACAGATGCCTTTCTTAATCCAGTATAACAGGAATGCAGCAAATCCAGTAACAAAGAATTGGTTACATAAGAACAAAGCAAACGATGGCACATACACAGAATATATGTTAGAGCTTACTTGGGTTTTAGGAACAAAGGAGGCAAAAGAAGCAACTGATAGAACAGGCAATGCTAAACCGAAGGATGGTTTGTCATATGTTGATTTTGCAAGCGAAGCAGTTCAGGCATTAAATACATTCTTTAACATTAAAGAAACAACTAATATAAAACAGCCAACAACAACTAATAAGCCAAGTCAGGAACAGAAGGTACCCGCAGTAACAGTAAAAGTTCCAGCTAAGGTAACAGCTAAAGCTTTAAAAAAATCAGCAAAGATTACTTGGAAAAAAGTTGCAGGAGCTACAGGCTATGAAGTTTACAGAGCAAACAAAAAGAAAGGTAAGTACAAGAAGGTAAAAACACTTAAGGCTAAGGCAACTTCATTTACAAACAAGAAATTAAAAGCAAAGAAAACTTACTTCTTCAAAGTAAGAGCGTACATAACAAAGAATGGTAAGAAAACATATTCTTCATGGAGTGCAGTTAAGAAAGTAAGAGTAAAAAAATAGAAATTAATAGAGTAGGGAATGAAAAATAAGCACGAAAAGGAAAAAACGTATACAAAAAGAAAGAGAAGAAGGTGTCAGGGGTAAGTGGCACCTGTACAATACAAGGAGAAAAAAGATGAATTTGGATTTTACAGCAATAGCAGCATTGGTAGTTGTTTTAGTTTTATTTTTTGTAATATTTAAGCTAAGTAAAAAATTAGATTTTACATTATTGGTTATAGTAGCACTTGCAGCAGGTGTGGCAATTGGATTTATATTCCATGGACATACATCATGGATAACACCTATTGGAAAAGCGTATGTAAGTGTTTTAAGTGCATTAGTAAGCCCATTAATTATTGTGGCAATTATCAGCAGTATTACTTCACTTGAAAACACAAAACAACTTAAAGGAATAGGCTTCCGTTCAATTGGATGGCTTATTACAACAACATTCTTTGCCATTATGTTAGCACTTGGCTTAGGACTTGTTTTTGGAGTAGGCAGAAATGCATACCTTTCAATTGACGGACTTGATACAACAACATTCCAGAGCAAGGTTACATCATTTTCAGAAATTTTCATAAATTTCTTCCCAAGAAACGTAATATCAGATATAGCAGAAGAAAACACAATACCAATGATTTTTACTGCAATTCTTGTAGCTGTGGCATATGTATTTGTGGCACATGACAACGAAGAAAAAGTAAAACCATTTAAAAACTTAGTGGAAGCACTTAAGGAAATCATCTTTAAAATCCTTGATTGGGTTATTGAACTTACACCATATGCAGTTTTAACTTTAGTAGCAACAAGTGTTGGAAATGGAATCAATTCATCAGGAATGATTTGGTCACTTGTAATGTTGTTAATTGTATGCTTTATAGCATTCATTATAGATTCATATTTAATTAATGCAGTATTACTTAAAGTTTTTGCAAAAGTTAACCCTATTAAGTTCTTCAAAAAAATTCTTCCGGCACAGATTGTTGCATTTTCAACACAGTCAAGTGCAGGAACATTACCTGTAGCAACAGAAATTCTTACAGACAAAATAGGCGTGAGCGGAAAAGTTGCAAATGTGACAACACCACTTGGAACAACAATAGGAATGCCGGGATGTGCAGGTATTTGGCCAATTCTTGTATCACTATACGGAATTTACGGACTTGGAATTAACTTTAGCTTAACAGATTACATAACATTAGTAGTTGTAGCATTATTTGTATCATTTGGAACAGCAGGAGTTCCGGGAACAGCAACTGTAACAACAGCCAGCGTGTTAACAGTAATGGGACTTCCACTTGAACTTATTGTTTTAACAATTCCTATTTCAGCTTTGGCTGACACAGGTAGAACAGCAACGAATATAACAGGGGCAATGGTTTCAGCTACAATCGTTGCAAGACAGGAAGACAGCCTTGACGATGAAATATTTGAAAAAGAAGATGAAGAAGAAAACAAAGCAGTAACAGCATAATTAGGAATTAAACAAATCAACAACTAATCAGATTAAAAAGATTAACAAAAACCAGTAATTAGTCAGATTAACGAAAATCAGATTTAAATAGCAAAGTAGGAATTTCCAAAGGAGTACGAAATGAGAAAGATATTAAGAAAATTATTACCAATAACATTTACATTAGCCGTTGCAACAGCAGTAACATTTTCAACACCTGTTTTTGTAGAAAGAGCATATGCAGCACCAATGGAAGACTGTGATTTAGATGGATATGACGACCATACAGGAAAGCCTGTACCATGGAGAGGATTTGACGGAACAAAGGGTGACGAAGTTCCATCAGACTGGGATGGAGTATCTGATAGCTACGTATTTAAAAACAATAAATCAGACAGCAGTAAGTCAAATTCATCAAGCAGTTTAAGCAGCAGCTCCTCATCAAAGAGTTCATCAGGAAGCAGCTCTTCAAGTAGTTCTGGTTTTTCAAGTACAAAGAAGGCTACAACAAAGAGTAGCTCAAAAAGTAAAAGCACAAAGAGTAGTTCAAAGACAAGCACAAAAAGTAGTTCAAAGAGTTCTTCAAAAAGCACAAAAAAAGAGTCTTCAAAAGATAGCTCAAAAGAAGAAACAACTACAAAAGTAGAAGAAACTACTACAGCAACAGAAGAAACTACAACTGCAAAGAACAAGAAAAAATCTAAGAAGAAATCAAAGGAACAGGTTGAAACAACAGTTGAACAGACTGCAGCAGTAGAAGAAACAACAGTCCCAGAGCAGGTTGAAGAACAACTGGCAGAGGAAGAAACTACAGTTCAGGAAACAGAACAGGAAACTAAGGACATTGCAGACACATTCCTAAAGGCAGCAACAGTAGGATTTACTACAGAGAATAATGGACTTATACCAGGAATCATTATTCTTGTTGCATTAGCAGGTTTAGGCGTATTAACATTAGCTTTTGGAAGCACTTTTAATAAGAAGAAATAAGTAAAGGTTCGGGTGAAACATATGGGATTTAATTTTGATAAGATTACAGACAGAAAAGGAACAAACTGCATAAAATACGATTTTGCCATTGAAAGGGGAATGCCTGAGAATGTACTTCCATTATGGGTTGCAGATATGGATTTTCCAACAGTTCCGGAAGTGATTAAAGATTTAAAGAAAGCTGTAAGTAATGGAATTTTCGGATACAGCGAGGCAAAAAGCGAATATTTTAAGGCACTGTCAGAATGGTATGAAAAATATTTTGACTGGAAATTAAAGCCTAACTGGTTAGTAAAAACATCCGGCGTAGTTTTTGGTATAGCAATGGCAGTTAAAGCTTTTACTAATGAGGGCGACAGCGTAATAATTCAGCAGCCTGTATATTATCCTTTTAAAGAAACAATAGAGGATAACAACAGAGTAGTTGTAAACAATTCCCTTAAAAATGTTAACGGTCATTACGAAATAGATTTTGAGGACTTTGAAAGGAAAGTTAAGGAAAATAACGTAAAACTTTTCATTTTGTGTAGCCCACACAATCCGGTTGGACGAGTTTGGAAAAAATGGGAACTGGAAAAACTTGGTGATATTTGCGTGGAAAATAATGTGACAGTTGTAAGTGATGAAATTCACAGCGACTTCGTTTATCCGGGCAACAAGCATACGGCTTTTGCCAATATTAAGGAAGAATTTCAGAATATTACAGTTACATGTACTGCACCAAGCAAGACTTTCAATCTGGCAGGCCTTCAGGTTTCGAACATTATTATTCCAAATGATAAACTTAGAAAGAAGTTTAGAAAACAAATAAGTGCAGCAGGATATAGTCAGGTTAATGCTTTAGGACTTGTGGCATGCGAAAGTGCTTACAGAAACGGTAGACAGTGGCTTGACAGTTTGAAAGAATATTTAATTGAAAACCTTAATTTTGTAAGGGTTTATTTAGAAGAAAATATTCCAAGTGTTAAGCTGATTGAGCCGGAAGGAACATATTTAATATGGCTTGATTTTGGTGAATTAGGACTTGAAAATGAAGAATTGGAAGATTTAATAATAAACAAATCAGGTTTATGGCTTGACAGCGGAGCTATTTTTGGAGAAGATGGTAAAGGATATCAGCGAATTAATATTGCCTGTCCTAGAAAAACTTTGGAGCAGGCATTAAATCAGCTTAAGTCAGGAATTGACAGCCTTAAGTAGAAAATGACAGTTTAAGTTAGAAAATGATATGCTTAAGTAGAGACTGATATATCAAAATAAGAATAAACTTAAGAAAGTAGGATTATTATGACTCTTGCACAATTAAGATATGCCATAACAGTTGCCGGTGCTTCTTCAATGAATGAAGCGGCGAGAAAACTTTTTATATCACAGCCAAGCCTTTCAGCAGCAATAAAGGAGCTGGAAGAAGAGGTTGGAGTAGAACTTTTTAAGCGTACCAACAGAGGAATTTCAGTAACTTTGGAAGGTGAGGAATTTATAGGGTATGCAAGGCAGGTAGTTGAACAGTATAACTTAATTAAGTCCAAGTATATTTTAAAAGAAAACACAAAGAAGAAGTTTGGGGTTTCCATGCAACATTACACGTTTGCGGTAAAGGCTTTTGTGGAAATGGTCAAGCAGTTCGGTATGGATGAATATGAGTTTGAAATTCACGAAACAAAGACTTACGATGTAATTGAGGACGTGAAGAATTGTAAAAGTGAAATAGGAATTTTGTACCTGAATGATTTTAATAAGAAGGTATTAACTAAGTTATTTCACGAGTCAGCAGTGGAGTTTCATGAATTGCTGAAATGTCATATTTATGTATATCTTTGGAAAGGTCATCCACTGGCATCTAAGGAAGAGATAACTTTGGAAGAACTGGAAGAATATCCGTGTTTGTCTTTTGATCAGGGGCATAATAATTCTTTTTATTTTGCAGAAGAAGTACTTAGCACTTACGATTACAAGAGACTTATAAAAGCCAATGACAGAGCAACATTTCTTAATCTTATGATAGGACTTAACGGATACACATTATGTTCAGGAATAATGTGTGAAGAATTAAACGGTTCCGATTATTGTGCAATAAAGCTTAAGTCAGATGAGATAATGACAATAGGCTATATTGCGAGAAAAGGGGTTCAGGTAAGTCCTTTGGGAAAGAAATATTTGGAAGAAATCAGTAAGTACAAAGACAAAGCTCTTAGATAATGGAAAATTTGTTAGTTATTTTTACTAAACAGAAGTATTTATATTGAAAATATATAGAAAAAAATTACAACATACAGCTTGCTATAGAATTAAACTATGACTAGCTGTATATTTTTTTGATTAGACAACAATAAATAACAATAGTATACTTGCTACACAACAGCGAACAGTTGAAGAGAGGTGAGGACATGTCAGAGATAGAAATTAAAAACGTAAGCAAAAAATATGAAACAAAAGATGGAACTGTTGAAGCATTAAAAAATGTAAGTCTTTCAATTGAGCAGGGTGACATATACGGAATAATTGGTATGTCCGGAGCAGGGAAAAGTACATTGGTACGATGTATGAACTTCCTTGAAGAACCAACAGAAGGTCAGGTTCTTATAAAAGGAAGAACACTTGGTTCACTGTCAAAGAAAGAATTAAGAAAACAGAGAGAAAACATAGGAATGATTTTTCAGCATTTCAATCTTCTAATGCAGAAGTCGGTTATAGACAATGTTTGTTTTCCATTATATATACAGGGAAAGAAAAAGAAAGAAGCAAGAGCTAAGGCATTAGAGTTTCTTGAAATAGTAGGATTACAGGATAGGGCAAAAGCTTATCCGGCGCAGTTGTCAGGAGGACAGAAACAGAGAGTGGCAATTGCAAGAGCATTAGCTTCAAATCCAAAGATTCTACTTTGTGACGAGGCAACAAGTGCCTTGGATCCACAGACTACAGCATCAATTCTTGAATTACTTGAAAGTATTAATAAGAGATTTGGAATAACAATAGTAATCATTACACATCAGATGTCAGTAGTCAGAGAAATATGTACACATGTAGCCATTATGAAAGATGGTCAGGTGGCAGAGAAGGGATTAGTAACTGAGATTTTTGAACATCCTAAATCTGAAGTTGCAAGAGAGTTGATTAACAAAGATACAGGCAGCGACGTAGATGGTACCCGCAAAGTAACAAAGGAAATAAATAATAAGAAAAATCTCAGAATTGTTTTTTCAGAAAGTTCAGCTTTTGAACCGGTTATAGCAAATATGATTTTGAAGTTTAATGAGCCGGTAAATATATTGAAAGCAAATACTAAAAACGTTGGAGGCGTGGCAAAAGGTGAAATGATACTGGGCTTTCGCGAAGACAATCAGAAAATAGAAGAGATGAAACAATATCTTATAGAAAAAGGATTAGAAATCGAGGAGGTGGATAATTATGTGGACTAGTGCAACTACAGATATGATTATTACGGGAATAGGTCAGACACTATACATGACAATATTATCCACAGTAGTAGGATATGTGTTTGGACTTCCGTTAGGAGTAATGTTAGCAGTATTTGACAAAGACGGACTTAGACCTAACAAGGCAGTTTACAAAGTACTGGATGTAATTTCAAATATCATACGAAGCATACCTTTCCTGATTCTACTTATTCTTATAATACCTTTAACAAGATTAATTGTAGGTCAGAGTTATGGTTCATCAGCAACAGTAGTTCCATTGGTTGTTGCGGCAATTCCATTTATCGGTCGAATGGTTGAGTCATCAATCAAAGAAGTTGACGCAGGAGTTGTAGAAGCAGCAAGATCAATGGGAGCAAGTGATTTAAGAATAATAGTAAAAGTACTATTACTTGAATCAAGAACATCACTTATAACCGGAGCTACAATAGCCATTGGAACAATTCTTGGATATTCAGCAATGGCAGGTTCCGTAGGTGGCGGTGGTCTTGGAGACATTGCCATAAGATACGGTTATTACAGATATGAATCTCAAATTATGATAGTAACGGTAATACTTCTTGTAGTATTGGTTCAGGTTTTCCAGTCTATAGGAATGATTATTGCATCAAAACTTGATAAGAGAAGAAAATAACAGGTAACACTGTTACTTATAAAATGTAAAATATGAAAAAGAAGGAGAATGAAAACATGAAGAAGAAAATTTTAGCATTAGCATTAGCAGGAGTATTAGTAGTAGGAGCATTAACAGGATGTGGTTCATCAAAGAGTGAAAGTTCAGAAAAGAAAACTGATGACAAAAAGATTACAGTAGCAGCATCGGCAACACCACACGCAGAAATATTAGAAGAAGCAAAAACATTACTTAAAGACAAGGGATACGAATTAGAAGTAAAAGTATTCGATGACTATGTACAGCCTAACAACGTAGTAGAAAGTGGAGAGTTTGACGCAAACTACTTCCAGCATGTACCTTATCTTGAACAGTTTAACGAAGAAAAAGGAACACACCTTGTAGTTGCAGGAAAGATTCATTATGAACCATTTGGTATTTATCCTGGAACAAAGAAAGACTTAAAGGACATTGCCAAGGGCGATAAGATTGCAGTTCCAAACGACACAACTAATGAAGCAAGAGCGCTTTTATTATTACAGGATAACGGAATCATCAAATTAAAAGATGGAGCAGGAATCAAGGCAACAGTAAATGACATTGAAGAAAATCCTAACAACATTGAAATCGTAGAACTTGAAGCAGCTCAGGTACCAAGAGTAGTAAACGAAGTAGCTTATGTAGTATTAAATGGTAACTATGCATTAGAAGCAAATTACACAGTAAAGAAAGACGCATTAGCTTATGAAAAGTCAGATTCAGAAGCAGCAAAAACATACGTTAACGTAATTGCAGTAAAAGAAGGCAACGAAAACAGCGAAAAAATCAAAGCTTTAGTAGATGTATTAAAGTCAGATTCAATTAAGAAATTCATCAATGAAAAGTATGATGGAGCGGTAATCGTATACGATGGAGAATAAGAACATAATATAAGATGTAAAAGGCTATTGCAGGGCGTATCAGAGACTTGCAATAGTCTTTTTTTTTAACATAAGATATGATATAATTCTATGGAAATAACCAATCATACAAGGGGGACAAAGATGCTCAGTATTGCAATATGTGATGACCAGCAGGATTCGTTAGAAACAATAGAAGAAGAATTACATAGATCATCTAAAAATTTAAATGTTGAAATTGAAACCCATCTATATACAGACGGAAATGATATGCTTGGACAGATGAAGAATAATAAAGACTATTTTGATGTTGTGTTTTTAGACATTGACATGCCCAAAATATCAGGTCTTGACGTGGCTGCAAAGATGAGAAGTATAAATCAGGAAATTTTACTTGTATTCATTTCGGCACATGAACAGTATGTGTTTGACTCAATAGATTACAGTCCCATTAAATATATTAGAAAATTAAAAATGCATGATGAAATAGAACTGGCATTGAAGAAAGCCAATAAATGTATTAATAGCAGAAATACAAAAACAATTATAATCAAAACGGGTGATGGGGAAATTCGTCTAAGACATGATGATATTATGTATTTTGAAATGTATAGGAGAAGAATAACAGTATATATAAATAATGGGAAAGCAATAGAATTAAAGGAAAGAAAAACAATCAAATCTCTTTATGAAGAGTTAGATGACGAGGATTTCGTACAAATACATAGTGGTGGAATAGTTAATGTAAAATACATATATGAATATTCGGGATATAGTATAACCCTAGACAATGAAACGAAACTTGTAATAAGCAGAAGCAGGCTGAAAGAAGTAAAAGCACAAATGGCAAGGTATTGGAGGAATAGAGTATGACAGCATTATATTGGGTAGTTGATTGTCTGGCAACATTGGTTGAGTGTATAGTCTGTTGTGCCTTTACGGGAATATTTGTAGAAAAAAAGAATGTTAAAAAAAGAATATTGGTGTATTCAGTATTCTTTAGCCTCTTTATTATTATGATGAATAAAATCAGTCTTTTTTCTTCATTAAATGGAGTGATGTCAATAGTAATATTGGCATCCTTACAGGTGGCAGTTTATACAAGAAAAATTAAAACACTAATATTGTCAACGGTAATATTTTCAATAATAGATATGGCAATAGATTTTACAGTAGTACAAATGGGAGCAATAGTATTTAGTATAAATACAGGAGAGGTGTTATTAAATTATGGAATTGAAAGAATTTTCTGTACAATAATGAGCAAAACAATTTTATTGATTGTTGTATATTTAATGCACGAGTATAACAGAAATAAAACACAGATATCAGGTAGGCATTTGGGTATTTGTGGTTTGATAGCTTGTATATTAGTGGCGTTAGATTATTATATTGCAGAAAACAGTATGATGGCAGTAAATGACAAGATGCGTATGTTTCTTGGAATATATTTTATATCATCAATAGTAATTATTTTGCTTGTTTTTAGTTTAGTATTAAAATTAGGTGAAAATTATCATCAAAAAAATGAAATATCTTTATTGGAATTACAAAATGAAATGATGATACGAACTGAAAAAAATACTGAACAAGTATTTAATATGTGGCGTGGTAGCATTCATGATTATAAACATAAGATTTTTGCAATAAGGCATTGGCTTGAAGAGGGAAATGTTGATAACGTTAAAGAATTTGTAGAACAGGAATGCGAGAATTTAACTCAGAAAATGTTCTATGTAAAAACAGGGAATAGTGCCGTAGATTCAATAATAAATACAAAACAAAAAATTGCAGAAGAAAAGGGAATAATCTTTTCGTCTAATATTTCATTGCCTGCGGAGTATGCAGTTTCAGATATGGATATGGTATGCGTTCTTGGAAATCTGATAGATAATGCCATAGAGGCGTGTGAAAAGCAAACAAGTAAATATATAGAAGTTGATATAAGTGAAGTGAAAAAAATGATACTGATAAAAATAGTAAACTCATATAACGGAGAAAAAAATGATACTTCAGTTACATCAAAAAAAGAAAAAACAATGCATGGGATAGGAATAAAAAATGTAAAGAAAATAGTTGCTAAATATAAGGGAGCATATGATATGGAATGCGAAGATGATGAAGTAGTGACTACAGTTACAATGTTATACAAGTAGGAAAAATAGTTGAGAATAGGTTGTTGATACCTAATCTCGACTATTTTTTACTTTTAATTACCAAAAAATCCATAAAATATACCAAAAAATCCATATTGAGTTTTTTTATTAATTTTTCTGCTATTATATGTGTAGACAATCAGAATGAAAAGATTATCTGGAGAAAAAGGGAAAAATAAGGGAAGGAGGACGCGCTGATGAAGGAAAATAAAACATTGGAAAAAATGTTGGAAACCATTGCAGAGGTATTTAGTGAATCAACATCATGTTTTGGGCTTTATGAACCTAAAGTACCGGAAAAATTGGTAGAAAAACAGAAGAAAAATGTTTAGGAAGATGTCGGAAGCATTAACATTCCAGTTGGTAAAAAATAAAATACTGAACATAGAAGCTTATGAGGTGTGGGCATATTCAATAGAAATAATTCTATTAAATGGAAGTATTTTATTAGGATGCTTATTAATAAGTTTTATGTTGGGAGAAATGACGCACATGTTATCATTTGTTTTATTTTTTATACCATTGAGAATGTTAGTGGGAGGATATCATTGTAGAAAGAGCGAAACGTGCTTTTTTTGCACACTTTTGGTATATGGAGCATCTACGCTGTCTATACAATTGTATGAGACGGAAATTATGGAAGAGGCGATATGGATTTTAGCAGTGATTTCAATTCTGATTATATTGATATGGTCGCCGTTGGTTAACCCAAATCATCTTTTAGAGGATTATCAAATCAGACGAAATAAAAACATTATATATGTAATGGTTGTGATTGATGTTGCACTTTACGGAATATTTTGCAAGACAAACATAGCCATGGCACATAGTGAAATGATGTTTATTATTTTGGTAGCATTGACACTGCTGGCAGGAGTTATGAAAAACAAAAGAATAAAATAGTTAAGGAGTAAAGTTATGAGAAATATAGTAAAAAGAATAATTTCAGTAGCAATAGTAATGGTTATGGTTTTTTCAATAAATGTGTTTGCATTCGATACAGGAACAGGAACGGTAAAGGTACCGTCTGGTGGAACTTATGTTGTTGCTAAAACTAATATAAAAAGAAGTGGAAATTATGGTTATGCTATGGTAAAGGCAAACAGTGTTTATCCTATAGAAGAAAACACGGAAGATACTTATACAAGATGTTACACACAGTTATATTATGGCACCACAGCGATTTCAGAAGAAACTCAGTTGGTAGAAGGTCATTTAAAAAAAGTGAAGATTTTTGAAGGACAAATGAAAAGACCAACATTTAGAATTAAATTTAAAGGTAACAATCCTAATTATGGTGCAAATATAGCTTATTATTATAATGGAAAATAATATAGAAAAGTTCCATTGCTTTTGAAAAAAAGCAATGGGCTTTTTATGAGAGGAATGAAACAATGTTAAGAAAGTCTATTAGTATGCAGATATCATATATGTTAAGAAGAAAGTCGACTGTTTTTGTATTATTAGTATTATTAATTACGATAAGTATAAATTTCTTTATTAATATGAAAACAAATGGTGGAAAGCTATATGTTAGTCAAATGTATAGTTTTGAAAAGATGCTTACACTTTCGGATAACACAATGGTTGGGTATTTTATGATGCAATATTATCCGTTATTAGTTGTTATACCTACTGCCAGTGTTTATATTAGTGAGAGAAATAGTGGAATTGATACATATATACAATCAAGAGTAGGAAAAAGAAATTATTGGTATGGAAAGTTACTAGCGGTATTTGTAGTAATATTTTTCGTATTTTCATTTCCATACATAATTGAATTGATTTGTAGTGTCTTTAGTTTTAGTATGAAATCCAGTGGAGACATGTTAGGAGACACATATTGGGAGATAATGGAACAGGAAAGTCAATATTTTTTATCGGGAATTTTATTAAAGAATAGAGTACTCTATGCTACTTTAATGATTTTTATTTTTGGAATGATTTCGGCAATTTTGGCAGTATTCAATTTAGCAGTTACAACTTTGCCAATATTTAAGAGTAAGATTTTAACATATTTACCTATATATATATTATTTATGGGGATTTCAATGTTGAATAAATTTGTAAAATTAAAGTTTACAGTAGACTATCATTTTATATTACGAATGTTTGAAAAATCAACCGAAAAGAATTATCCGATATATTTAATCTTTTTGATGAGTTTAATAATAGTGTCTGTTATTTTAATCGAAATAAAAGTAAAGAGAGAAGAAATAATATAATGAAAGTTATAAAAAGTATATTAATAGCAGTAGTGTTGGGGATAGTGTATGTCGGAATAGGGTTGATGAAAATAGACAATATAAAAATGTCAGAAATCCTATTGGCTAATACTATGAGTGGAGTTGAATTTTATCCACAATACATATCAACATTTTCATTTGAATATATTCCAATTTTTGTTTTTCAAATTTTGTTCGCAACAAATATATACAAACATTTTTGTAGTGCAAGCATTTATTTTTTTTCAAGAAATGCGAATCGAATTAAATGGTATTTAAAAGAGGTAACAAATATATATTTAAATTCGATCATATTTTTAACAGTTATATGTATATCAGAAATACTTTTTATTTATATGTTTACTACGATTAAGATTGATGATGGAGCTGTGATAATTGCAATATATTATATTGCAATATATTCAATTTATTTATTAAGTACAACATTGGCAATAAATATTGTATCAATACTATTTGGTAGTAATATAGGATTTGCTATTGTTCAGGGGATTGTATTATTATCAGTATCAATATTTTTTATATTAGGTAATTATGTAAAAGATAATTTTATAACAGAGAAGGTGAAATTTTTAATAAAAGGTAATCTTATTGCAAATTTAATTTTTCCTTTTCATAGTAGCAAAATAAATTCAATAAATAATCTGATAAATATAAAAAGTATTGATTTCGATTTAAATTATTCGATATTGTATTATCTGATTATATGTATTGTAGTAATAGTCTTTGGTGGATATGTCGTTGAAAAATATGAATTTATTATTAACAACAAAGAAATGGAATAGAAGGGAAAGAAAATGAAGTTATTAGTTAAAAATATTTCTAAACACATAGGGAAAAAAGAAATTTTGAAAGATATAAGTATTGAACTTGAAAGTGGAAAAGTTTATGGATTTGTGGGAAAAAATGGTTCAGGAAAGACTATGCTTTTTAGAGCGTTATCAGGATTAATGGACATTTCTTCAGGAAAAATTTTTTTAGATAATAAAGAATTGCATAAAGATATGAGAGTTTTGGAAAATGTAGGAATTGTTATAGAAAATGCGGGACTTTATCCGGAGCTAACTGGATTTAATAATTTAAAAATGCTTTCTAAATTGAATAAAAAAATCGATGATGAACAAATTAGAAAAACAATAGTAAGAGTGGGATTGAATCCGAATGACAAACGAAGTTTTAAAAAATACTCATTAGGCATGAAACAACGAATTGTAATAGCACAGGCAATAATGGAAAAACCGGACATTTTAATGCTTGATGAGCCAACAAATGCATTAGATGAAGAAGGAATTGAACAAATTAGGAAAATTATAAAAGAGGAAAGAGAGAGAGGGGCAATAGTATTAATAGCAAGTCATAATAAGGAAGACATAGAAGTTTTGGCAGATAAAGTATTTTCAATAAGTAATGGAATGTTAAAAGAAAGTGAGGAATAAAAAGGTGAAGGTAAAATATGTAATGATAATTTATGCTTTTGTCTTTTGTATATTATTAGGAATTGGGCTTAATACAAGACTTTCATATAAAGATTTTAATGATGAAAAAGAACCATTAGATAATTTCGTTGTAGGTTTAATGGACAAAAAAATGGTAGAGTCAGGAATCGAGATGATGTCAGAAAATCTAGATAAAAGTAATATAATTCTTGCGGTAGAATGTAAAGAAGACGTTAAGTTTAGATATTCATGTGCTACGCAAAAGGTTGAGGTGAAAAAAATTTTTAAGGGAAATAATATAAATATTGGAAAAGAGATAGAAATATGTACCGTAAAATACCTATTTATGAATAAAAATATGCAAGTTGAAGGAAAACAATGTGCTAATATGGGATTTGTAAATAAAATGGAAAAGGGGAAAACATATTTAGTTTTTTTGGATAAGAGGGCTAAAAATACTAATATTTATGTTACACAGGATGATATATTTATTAAAACAATTTTTTCATATGAAAACATAAAAAACAATGAATGTATTCCAATTAGCAAGGAGCAATATTCTATAAAGTATGCAGATGCTAAAAACAATGAATTTTTTATCACATCTGAAAAAGGAATAAAAGCTATGGAAAAATATAAACAAAGTCTTATACAAAAATATAATTATAATTAGAAGATGTAAGCCGGTTGTTCATAACAGTCTGTTTGTGCTATTATAATGCTAAATCAGAAAGTAGTACAAAGGAGAAATTATGGGACAGGTTTATTTTACAAGACATGGGCAGACATTTTGGAATGTTGAAAATAAAATATGTGGAGCAACAGATATTGGCTTGACAGAATTAGGACATAAGCAGGCTGAGGAGTTGGGACAGAAGATTTTGAAGGAGGGAATAAAAATCGACGAAATTTTGTACTCACCACTTAGCAGGGCAGCAGATACAGCGAAGCATATTGGGAAAGTAACAGGGATTCCGATGAGAGAAGAAATCCGATTAAAGGAGCAGAATTTCGGAAAGTACGAATCTACACCAAGACACGGCGAAGAATTTGAAGAGGCAAAAAAGAGCTTCATAAATCATTTTGACGGTGGCGAATCAATGTTTGAAATGGCTCAGAGAATCTATAATCTATTGGATGACTTGAAGAAAGAATCAGGCGAAAAGACATATCTTCTTGTTGCCCATAATGGCATATCAAGAGTAGTAAATTCATATTTCCACGATATGACAAACGAAGAATATGCGGTGTTTGGAATAAAGAATTGCGAGATATTAAAGTATGAATTTTAACGCCAGTTAAAAAGTGGAAAACGTAGTAGTTGCAAAGGGAGCATTCCATGATAAAGTGGAAGACTCCCTTTTTATATTGCTATTGGGCTGAAAGTAATAAGAAACAGGAAAGAATAATTTTTACTGCGTTATGGCTATGCCTGAAACAAAAGGTGCAGGAAAGCTACTTGAAAAAGGCAAACAGGCATATTTGTGTACGTTTACAATGAAGAACTAGAAATATAACATTAAAGAGGGAATATTATGAGTAAAAAAAATATTAGTAATGATGCTGATTATAATTTCAGCTATAAGTTTTGTTAAACAGCCTAATTTAAATGTAATGGCAGATGAGAAAGCTAAGATAGAGATTTGGAGTGAATCACTGAATGAAAGAATTGAACATAGAAGCATTGAGGTTGGAAATTCAAATCCGAACTTTTCTATAAAGGTTACTCCAAGTGACACAACAATTGAAAATGTAACTTGGGTTACAGAGAATATAGGTGTGGCAACTGTTGAAGGTAATAATTCAACAGCAACGGTTTATGGAGTGTCAGAAGGCTCCACTAAATTAGTATTATCAGCCCTAACTAAAAAATATGGTATAATAAATTATGATTGTGTAATTTCAATATACACAAAGATAAATGATATATCAGGTGTAATTAAAAAAACAACAACCTTGTATAGAGGTGCAGATAGTAGTTCTTGGGTTAGAACTGAAAAGGCAAAGGTAGGTCAGGAGTTAACTATTATAGGTTTATGTGGCAATTACTATTATGTTAAATTACCGGACAATTATATTTTTGATGATAATAGATCAAAAAGAGAAGCTTATGTATTGAAATCAGATGTGAATATACCGGTAACAGATGTTGTTTTAGATAAGGATAATATTGTTTTGCCAGTGGGAGATAATTCCAGCTTAAGCACAGAAGTATATCCAAACATAGCATCAAACAAAAACTATAACTATAAATTATCTGATAGTGGTGTGGCGGAAATAAACAATGGCTCAATAAAGACAAAAAAAGAAGGTATGACGGTTATAACAGCAGTAGCAGACAACAAGGAAGCAAGCTGTAATGTTTCAGTATATACACCGATTAATGCAACAAGTGGAACACTTGCCAGAAATACATTATTATATGCCGGGGCAAGTGAAAAATGTAGAGTTAAAAAGAATGATGGAAAGAAAGGCAACTCATTAAAAGTAATAGGAAAATGCGGAAGCTATTATTATGTAGAACTATATCTCCAGAGATTACAACAGGCACACCTGAATTAAAAGCTAATAAACAAAATAATAAAAAAGGAGTTATCAAGAATATAAAATTAAAATGGAATAAAATGTCATATGATTATAACAATAAATCATTAAAAGGTGGCTATGTAATATCAAGAAAAATCGGCAGTGGAAAGAAAAAACAAATTAAGACTATTAACAATAAGAAGACAACCAATTATACAGACTCAAAAGTAAGTAAGAACAAAAATTATGTTTATTACATAAAGGCATTTTATGAAACAAAATCAGGTAAAAAAATCTATTCACCAGTAAGAAAGATAGAAGTAAATACTAAGAAATAGGAGGACAAAATTATGTCAAATAAAGTAAAAAAAAGAATTGTACTATGTTCAGCAATGGTTACAATAACAACGTTATTGTTATGCACAGGCATTGTTAAAGAAAATGTTAAGGCGGAAGAAAATACAACAATCATCACAGAAAAAACAACTAATAAAGCGTTAACAGCACCATCATGTTTCAAGGGAATGTCATCCAAGAAAGGCATAGTTCTCAGTTGGAAGAAAAACAATGAAGCTGATGGATACATTATATACAAAAATGGAAGAAAACTTAAAACAATTAAGTCATCAAAGACAAAATACACGGACAAAAAAGTAAAAACAAACAAGGCATATACATATGAAATACAGTCATATAAGAATGTTGGAGGTAAAAAAACATTAAGCGTAAAAAGCTTAAAAATAAAAGTTGTAAAGGCAAATGCTAATTCGAGGAAACAGAATGTAACAGGATTTGAAAACATTAAGAAGGAATACAAGTTGGGAATTGGCGAAAGTTCAAGACTGAAGCCAACAGTTAAGATTACAAAGAAATCAAAGAAGAGCAAGAAAGTAAAAAACACAAAGAAAGTAAAGCAGAAGGCTTACAGTAAAAAAATACGATGGAGTTCCTCAAATCCAAGTCTTGTGAAAGTGGACAAGAATGGCAAAATAACAGCAACCTCAGACAAAACAACAGGGACAGCATACATATATGTTACAGCGCACAACGGATTACAAAAGAAGATAAAGGTAAGTGTGGTTAATTATGCCTTGCTGGAAAGTGTAAAGAACCTTAAGAAGGTAAATGAAAACTCGATAAAGGAACTTCTTACAATCAGTAAGAATGATACATCGAAAATTGCAGAATATTTTCAATACAATAATCCGGGAAAGTCGGTTGAATTAACATTGGGGGAAAGGGAAGTTAGAACAAAAGATGGAGGATATACATATGAGTACTGTATAGGAATGAACACTGAAATAGAGATAGAAAAAGGAATGTATGAATTTGTTTTAAAGTATCTGTTGACAAAAGATATAAAAACAATAAAAATTGAAAAGAATTATGTGGTATTTCAAAATGCAGGATTATACAGCTTTGGATATAAGTTAAACGATTTAGTGTATGTGTTTAACGGAAAAGAGGCATTGGATAATTATCAGTATAACAATGCTGTGTATGATGTAATCCCAGTTTCAGACAGATGGTATTACGGAACATCCTATGCTTATGGAAGCATATTTTAATTAAGACCGTTATGGCTAGGGGAGAAAACAAAGAACAGAATGAGATTGTGGCACATATGAAGAATTTTGAAACTGTTTCTAATTTGGATATTAAGTTTGACGAATCTTTCAATATAAAGATAGATTGCAACAATGACATAGGAGTAATGTATTTGCGAAAACAGGACAGAATATGTTATTTAAAGAACAAAGATAAAGCATACCAATTATCGAAGGAAGACTATGATTTCATAATTAATAAGGTAGAAGAGGAATAATAAAAAAGGCACAGAGTTAATCAGTTACGGTTAGCCCTGTGCTTTTTTTGTCAAGATAAATTATCTCACAGTTATAGATTGAAGATTATTTATCCATTTCAAAAAAATTATTAATACTTTTTCGGCATTTTGAATATATTGAACTGTTAGGAATTTTTCCTGCAAAAAACAATGAGGAGGTGAAATAATGCACAGGTTTTTCCGGCTATGGAAAAGGCAAAGGATGAAAAAGTTTGGAGCATGTATGTTATGTATGGTAATTACAATGACAATGTTTCAACCGGTTTTGGGAAGTATAGGGCCGGGAACGGATACACTAAAGACTGATGAGGGAACACCGGTGAAAAGTATTTACGTTTCTGACAGCTCCACATCTGACATTGAATCTTTGTTTCAGGGAAAAAACAAAGATGACGGAAGGATAGAAACTGACAAGTCAGTAATGTATGGAAAAGATGATTATTCCATATTTAACAGTTATAACCCGGGAGAATTTAGCGTAATTTTGTCAGCACTTGGACAGAAGTATATTGATACGACTTCGGGAATAATTCATGTATCTTTAGATGTGGTACTTGTTCTTGATATTTCAGGAAGTATGTCTGTGGATGGCGATGGCAAGAGGGCTGATAATCTGGTAAAAGCTGTAAACAAGACCATTACTTATTTGATGAAAGAAGATGAGAATAACAGGGTAGCGGTTGTGGCATACAACACAAAAGCCACAAAGATTTTGCCGCTTGGAAGATATTATGTTGGAAGCAAGGCAGACTACTCTAATACCAATTCTTATTTTTCTGTATCAAAATCATCTAAGAATGATGGCTACAAAAAATTAGATATAGGAAAAATTAAAAACGAAAGTACAAACAATCTTACAGATAAGGCATCGAAATCAATTGAGGTATATGGGGCAACATACATTCAGGATGGAATAAAGCAGGGGGCGGATATTCTTATTAATGAAAAAAAAACAACTTACACTGACAGTGTTTCTGGTCAGAAAGTAACAAGAACACCTAATATTCTTTTGCTATCAGATGGTTGCCCTACCCTTGGCAATTCGGATTACAAGAATTTGGCTTCGAATAAAAAATTTGGTGACGGTTCATGTTGTGGAAGTGAAAATACTACGGACAATAACAAGGAGTATTCAGAAAATGACAAGGGAATTTTTGGTTATTACACAATTCTTACGGCAAAGTATTATAAGGACAGTGTAAGTAAGCATTACAATGGTCAGGCAGACCATAAAAATAACAAGTTTTTTACAGTTGGTGTAGGCGTTACTGAAGGGGAAGGTTATGACTACATTAGTCAGGTACTTCATCCAACGGCGCAGAATCTTGAACGATGTAAGAACAGCAAAGATCCGCGAGCTAACGAATTGCACAAGGCTTTGAAAAAACAATATGCCGATAATACAAAGATAACTGTAGGAAGTAAAAATACGGGAGTTCAGGCAAAAAGTTCCACGTATTATTACACCAATCCATACAGCAATTATGATTATGCCGACAACAGCAAAATGGCAAAAGATGATGCAATGGACAGCGAAACACTGGCGCAAATCTTTAAGCAGTTTTTGCAGGAAGGCATGGAAATAATCAACTATCATTCCTGTGTGGAAGAAGGACTTGATAACGCAGTAGAGTTTACCGACAAAATAGGTCAGGGAATGGAAATAAAGGAAACACCGATTCTAAGATACAATGGCATAAATTACAAAGTGGCAAAAATCTCAGAAGACGGTGACGTTACCACCTATGTATATGAAGGAAAAGTTCCATCGGCAACAGATGGAAATGACGATGTAAACTTAAAAAACATCAAAGTCACAGTAACAAAAAACAGTAAAGGATTACAAAACGTAAAGTTCACAATACCATCCAAACTGTTACCTGAAAACGTCCAAATCCAAGGCGGCACACAATACACCAAGGCATTGCCAATCAGACTATGCTACAAAGTAGGTCCAACCAAAGAAGCAATCCTTGAAGCAGCCACTTTTGAAACAATGGAAATGGAAAAAATACTCTACACAAATATGTGGGATGAGGGCAAAGAAGCAACAGTCACCTACATTCCAAACTCGGAAAACCCATACTACTACGGTTATGAAGAAAATCCAAACTTTGTAGGCTATGAGGAAGGCGAAATAGCCAAAGACAAAAACGCAACCAAAACAAAGCAATACTCAAAATCATATGGAAAAATAAAAAACAAAACAATAACGGCAACACTAGGCAACAACGGCAAACTAACCATAAGTGCAGCCAACACAAACAAAATCTACCAACTGCCCGACACAGGCGGAAACGGAACAAACACATACACATATATAGGAGCAATACTAATAGCAACATCACTAATCTACAACCTATACAAAAAAAACAGCGACAATATAAATTTGACATAAATAGAGGCGGGCGATAATTGAAAGGGGAAGTATGAAAAGTATAAAAAAATTTTTAGCAGTCATTTTATCAATGACTTTAATGTTAACACTTGGCACAGCCGCTTTTGGCGCACAAAAAACTCTGCCATCAGGCAAGGACACAGGCAGCATTAACGTAACCAACCTAAAGCCGGGAGACACAGTTACCGCATATCAGTTTGTAAAAGCCGACTACAATGAGTATGGCTTCACAGGTTATTCGGCAATAAACAACTACGTAAAAGATCCTGTTGCACCAACAGCACAGGAAGTAATTGATATGGCATCAAATGCAGCAACTATGACAGTTGCAGCAGAGAAGAAAGTTGCCACAGGGGACACGGAAGTTACACTTAATGGACTTCCTGTAGGTTATTATCTTGTAATGGTAACAAGCGGTTCTGAAACAGTTTACAGTCCAATGATTGCCGGTATTTATTATTCAAAATCAGCTACCGACAACACTTTGACAAACGGTGCAATCAGTGCAGATTCTGATTTTGAAATTAAAGCTCAAAAATGTTGGGCAAAGTCATCAACACCTAAGCTTGAAAAAACAATCGTTACACCTTCAAGCAAAAACAGCAAAGGTGACGATATTGCAATTGGCGACAAAATCACTTTTAACTTAAGTGCAACTGTTCCATCTTATAGCAAGGAATACAAGAAAGTAACTTACAAGATTTATGACATAATGAGCGAAGGACTTGACTACGTGGATGGCTCAATGAAGTGTTTTATTGAAAAATATGAAAATAACAGAGAGAATATTAAAGTTACACCTAAAGTAAATGGAGGCATTATTGAAATTACATTTGACTCAAAATTTATTCTTGAACATCCCGGCCAGAAGATTCAGGTTGAATATCAGGCAAAACTTAATGAAAAAGCAGGTGTAAACTTTGATGCAAACATTAATAAGGCATACCTTGAATACTCAAACAATCCTGCCAGTGGTTCTACTGCAAAAACCGGTGAAGATAAAGTTTACGTGTACACATTTGGCATTGATTCTAACTTATTTGGCAAGAGTACTGAGAAATGGAACGAGAAGACTAAGGAATTAATTAAGGTAGAAGAAGGGGAGTACCAATGGGGTGAAACTGAAAAAGAAAGTGGAATTTTCACTACAACAACGGCCCTTGAAGGTGCTACTTTTACTTTGACAAACAATAAAACTAAGAAATCTTACACGGCAACATCTGACAAATACGGATATCTTAAGTTTACAGGTCTTGATGCAGGTGAGTACACATTGCAGGAAACAGATGCGCCTGACGGTTTTACATTAAATGACGCAAAACATACAGTTGTTATCACAGCAGAATATAATCAGGATGGAACTTTAAAATCATACACAATAAAAATTGATGACAAGGCTACATCAACTTATACTGCAACTTACGATAAGGGAGTAATCAAAACAATTACTTCAACAAAAGACAGTCAGGGAAATATTTCTGAATCTGCTATTTTGAAAAACTCAAAAATGAGCTTTTTACCTTCAACAGGTGGCGTTGGCACAACTATTTTTGCAATTGTAGGTGTTGTATTTGTGGCAGCAGCGTTAGGTCTTCATATGATTTTAAGAGGAAAAAGTAAGCTGGAACAGGACAGATAGTTTGAGATAGAAAAAAGAGTTTCAGACAGCTTTAAAATAAAAAGTTTAAGATAGGTAGTTTTCGTAATTGAAAGGGAACAGATTAATATCTAAAATTATTATGGTTGTAATTTTTCTTGTAGGATTTGGTTTTATTTTGTATCCAATTGTGGCTAACGAGTGGAACGAAATATGCCGGCGAAAAGTTATAACCGTATACGACAGGCAGGTTGAACAGTCTGTAAAGCAGGGCAAAATCAGTTATGAGGATGAGAAAAGGAAGGCCGACGAATATAATAAAGCTTTAAGATTTAACATAACTGATGACGGATTTGTCCCAAATAATGATAATAGTGTCAATAACAGTGACAATGATACTGATGAAGATAATAATAAAGATAATGAAGAAAGTTCCTTTGATGAAAACAGTGAGTACAACAAGTGTCTTAATTTAAACAATGACGGCATGATGGGATATATTTCAATTCCAAAGATTGACGTAAAACTTCCAATTTATCACTCTACTGACAATGAAGTTTTGCAAAAATATGTGGGGCATTTGGAAGGCTCAAGCCTGCCGGTAGGGGGCAAAAGTACACATGGAGTTTTGGCGGCTCACAGGGGGTTGCCCAGCTCCAGACTGTTTACGGATTTGGACAGAATTGAAGAGGGAGACAGGTTTTATATTTATGTGCTTAATCAGGTTTTGACTTATCAGGTTGACCGGATTTATCCAATGATAGACAAAAACGACAAGGCAAAATTGACGGAAGCATTGCAGACAAAGGAGGGTGAGGACTACATTACCCTTCTAACCTGTACCCCATACGGTGTCAACACTCACAGATTATTAGTTAGGGGAAAAAGAGTAGAAAATAGTAATGAGAGTTATGGTAGAAAAATAAACAGCAACTCAAACTTGTGGATTCTAGGCGGCGCAGCAGTTGGGATAATTGCAACGTCAGTAGTGCTGGTTATTTTGATAAGAAAGGGGGAGAAAGCAGATTGAATAAGCATTGTAAAAGCAATCAGGGAAGATTGGCAAAACACATATTAGGCAAGTATTGTAGAATTAGTCAATTAAGAAATGGTTGTATTTTAAATAAGATTTGTGTGGGAGTTACTTTGATTTTTTTATTTGGCTGTTTGGTCTTAAGCAATGGAAAAGTTTTGGCAGAAAACGCTGTAGACATTGGTAAACTTTGCAATCTTATGGTTCAGGTGCCGAAAGAAAATCCGGAGCTTAATAACGCACAATTGCAAGTGAAATTGTACAAAACAGCTGATATTACAAAATTGTGGAAATACAACACAATAGGAAATTATGAACTAATGAACAATTATGAATATTCCTTTATTAATGGCAATAACGTAATTGAAAAAATAAAGGTTAACCTAAATGAAATAGACAGAAATACCACAGCAAAGGAATGGGAGGGGCTTGCTTTTGTGGCAAAAGAAGTGGCAAAGAGCGAAAAGCCTACTGCCGTGGCGACAATTGCTGACGGAAAAGCTGTTTTTCAGGAGCTTCAACCAGGACTTTATTTGGTGGAAGTGAACGACGCAATTGTAAATGGCAAAGCATACCGATTTATGGCATATTTGATTTCAGTGCCTAACTACAACGCCCAAAATCCTGCTGGAGAAAAAATAGAATACAACGTTGACACAGAGTTGAAAGTGGAAGTAAACGATAACAACATAACAACTCAGGTAACCACGTTTAAACCAACAGAAAACACAACAAAACCTAAAGCCAAAACATTAAAAACACCAAAGAATCAGCCGGATGAAACTTCAAAATATTTTGGCATATTGCCACAAACAGGGCAGCTTAAGTGGATTATTCCTGCCCTACTAATAGTAGGATTTGGTTGTATAGGAATAGGAATACAACTACTAAAAAAGGAAAATAAAAGTGAATAAAAAAATATCTGCCGTAGTTACACTAGTAGGTTTAATACTTATAATGTGTGCTATGGCAGTTTTGTTTCACAACAAAAAAGAAGACAATCTGGCACAAAAATCATCCAACACAGTTCTGTCAAGTCTGAAAGAAAAAATAGAAGAAAGCAATTTAAAAATTTCAGATGTGGAAAAAGATTTGAACAAGGATTTGAATCAATATGATGGCTACATCAAAATTCCAAAGTTAAATCTTGAATTGCCTGTAATGAAAAAACCAACTCAGGCAAACTTAAAAAAATCACCATGTATATATTCAGGCACGGCAAAAGATTCAAACCTGATAATAGCCGCCCACAACTACAGCGCCCACTTTGGCAAAATAAACCAACTTGAAAACGGCGACAAAGTACAATACACCGACTTACAAAACAACACCTACAACTACTGTGTAACCGCTAAAGAAAAAATAAATGGCAGCAACTCAGAGCAAATGCAAAACGAAAACTATGCACTAACCTTATTCACTTGTGACTATACAGGGAGGGATAGGATTACAATAAGATGCGAGAGGAAATGAGGAATGTTGGGGATAAATGGGATGAAGAAATGTAAGACAATTAAGTTGAAACGAAGAAATGCAGGAAAGCAGGAATAAATGTTGAGGTGGATTCATAGAATAGAATATAGTGTTTTCTGGAATATTTTTAGTCTGATAGTATACAGAAAATTTTGGAAACAAACAATAGGCAGTGTTGCGCAATTTTGCGAGCATAGTGTATGTGGAAAAACGACTGTTTGAGCCATTAGGCGAGTTTCATTTTTCCACATACAATGGACGGCGGAGCAAAATAAGAAACACAACGTGTTTGTGCAAAAATTTTCTGGGACTATCAGAAGTGAGAAATAACAAAAACACTATATTTTATAAATGAATTAGGAGGGAAAAATGAAAATACGTTTTAGATCAATTAATGCAATTGAGGAATTTCTAGACATTGTCAACAGCTTTTCAGCAGAAATCGACATTAAATCAAAAAGGACAACCGTTGACGGAAAATCAATGATGGGAATTTTTAGTTTGGACTTGTCAAATCCAGTGGAGGTTACTGCAATTGGAAATGAATCAGAGCAGGTATATGAGGCAATAAGCAAATATGCGGCGTAGGCTACATATATGAAGCAATAAGCAAATATGCGGCGTAGGCTACATATAATTTAAGATAGAATTCCAGGGGAGGCTCCTGCGGGAGCCTTTCTTTATGCATAAAATAGATTTTGGAAAAACAAAGTTTAAAAGCTGTTTGAAAATAGGGATTACGTGTCACAGAGAAAATTTTTTATATGACAAGTAAAATCTCTTGGGTTTTATGCAATTTAATTGGGGATTACGTGTCACAGAGAAAAAACTTTATATAACAAGTAATTTTTAAATTTTTCAGTATAATTTGACTGGGAATTACGTGTCAGATGAAAAAAATGTCAAATGACAAGTAATTACTTATTATAATGCTTATATTTTCCTAAAAATTACGTGTCATATATCAAAAACATAATATCACACGTAATTCTTATCCATTACGAAGTTCTGAACAAAAAACGCTGTAATATCCGTAAATAATTGATTAAAACTTGTTTGAGACAAGTCCAAGCTCCCACGTCTACGCTTTACCACAACGATTTTCGGCTGTGTTAGTACAAGAGTAGCTTGTTCCAGTCCAAGCTCCCACGTTCACGCTTTACCACAACGATTTTCGGCTGTGTTAGTACAAGAATAAATTTGTCCATTCGCAACCATCACATTTTATTTTACACCAAGCTATTGACATATCATAATATTAGTATTATAATCGCTAACACTGTTAATTATTAATAGTGTTAGCGATTTTTTGATTAATGAGTAATTCTTTCAGAATCACTATTAATCAAAAATTCTCCGAAGAATCGCAGAGGCGCGGAAAAGTAGATTTTCTTACGAAACCGCGCCTCGCGGGAGAGTTCGCAAGCGAACTCTGTATTCTTTGAACAACAAAAGAGTAAAGGAGCATTTATATTCTAATGGATGATAAAAAGAAATATTATGAAGAGAAAGCAAAGGAGTTATTAAACTTTAATATGATGGCCAAGCAGTCTAAGATGAGCGATAACCTTCATAAGATGGCAAGGGGAGAAGCCATTATGTTGGAATGCTTAGCACATAGTGACAATGGGTTAATGCCTAATGAGATTGCTAAGAGTGCGTATGTAAGTACTGCAAGAGTAGCAGCTTTTCTTAAAGCAGTTGAGAAGAAAGGCTATATTCAAAGAATTAGCCTTGAAGGGGATAGAAGAAAGGTGAATATTGTATTAACAGACATAGGCTGGGATGCAGTAAAGGGTAGAAGAGAGAGAATGCTTAAAGGCGTAGTGGCTTATTTGGAAAGACTTGGAGAGGAGGACACTGAAAATCTTTTAAGAATATTAGAAAAAACTCGAACTATAATGAAGGAAAATAATGATATGAAAGGAAAACAGTAATGAAACATATTTTTGAAAATTTAAAGAAATACTGGTACTTTGTAATTTTAATATTGGCATTACTTGTTGTTCAGGCGTATTGTGACTTATCATTGCCGGACTATACATCTAACATTATTGATGTTGGTATTGTTAATGGCGGTGTTGAACATCAGATGCCTGAGTTTATAACAGAGAACAGTTACAATAGTTTGAAGCTGTTTTTGAATGAACAGGAGACAAAAGACTGGGATAATGCTTATGAGTTTAGCAAGTCTGACAAAGCCTATAAGCTTAAGAACACAGACAAAGATAATATGGAAGAATTAGACAGTGAATTTGGCAATGTTATTGCAGTATATTACATGATGTCATCACAGCAGGATTCACAGTTTAAAAATATGAGTGGTAATGCACAGCAGATGACTCCTGAGCAACAGCAGGAAATGGCTAAGAAGCTACAGGAATTTGGTGTTGATCCACAAAGTCCAACATTAATGTATGACTTAAGAAAGGTTTTTGAAAAGAAACTTTCAAGTCTTGGAGATTCAACTATTAGTTCATATGCTAAGAGTTTTGCAAAGAGTGAATATAAAGCCTGTGGTAAGAACCTTGATAAGTTGCAGACAGACTATATGTTTAAAACAGGGGCAAAGATGATTTCAATGACTTTGCTTATGGTAATCGCGGCAATTCTTGTTGGTTTCTTTGCATCAAAAACAGCAGCAGGAGTTGGTAGAGATTTAAGAGAGAAAATCTTTACAAAAGTTATGAGTTTCTCCAACGCGGAACTTGATAAGTTCTCAACAGCGTCTCTAATTACAAGAAGCACAAACGACGTGCAGCAGATACAGATGGTTTCGGTTATACTCCTTAGAATGGTACTTTATGCACCTATTCTTGCAATTGGCGGAATTATTAACGTAGTTAATTACAGTTCAGGAATGGAATGGACAATTGTTCTTGCAGTGGCAGTTGTTGTATGTATCATAGGCGTGCTTATGGTTGTTGCAATGCCTAAGTTTAATATGATGCAGAAATTAGTTGACAAGGTTAACCTTATTTCAAGAGAGATTTTAACAGGTCTTTCAGTTATCAGAGCTTTCAGTAGAGAAAAGAAAGAAGAAGAAAGATTTGAAGAAGCCAACGGCAATCTTACAAGAGTAATGCTTTTTACAAACAGAGCCATGTCATTTATGATGCCGGCACTTATGTTTGTAATGAACGGCGTTTCAGTTCTTATTATCTGGGTTGCGGCAAAGAAGATTGACCAGGGTGTTATGGAAGTCGGAACAATGACAGCATTTATCACATATTCAATGATGATTATCATGGGATTCTTAATGCTTACAATGGTTTCAATTATGCTTCCAAGAGCAGCAGTTGCAGCTAACAGAATTGATGAAGTATTAAAAACAGAAATTACCATAAAAGACAGCCACAATGCATTAACAGAAAAAACAAACAATGCAGTTGTTAAGTTTGACCACGTTGATTTTAAATATGCAGACGGCGAAGAAAATGTTTTGGAAGATATTGATTTTGAGGCAAAGCCGGGACAGACAGTTGCAATTATCGGTAGTACCGGAAGTGGTAAATCTACTCTTGCAAAATTAATTCCAAGATTTTTCGATGTAACTAATGGAAAGATTACTTTGGACGGTGTGGATATTAGAGATATATCAATTGAAACATTGCGTTCACAGATTGGATATGTTCCACAGACAGGTATTTTATTCTCAGGTGATATTAATTCCAACATTTCATATGGTGCACCGGGAATAGATGAAGCAGGAATTAAGGAAGCAGCACAGATTGCTCAGGCTACAGAATTTATTGAAGACAAACCTGACAAATTTGAAAGTGCAATTGCACAAGGTGGTACAAACGTATCAGGTGGGCAGAAACAGCGTCTTTCAATTGCAAGAGCAATAGCAAGAAATCCAAAGATTTATATTTTTGATGACAGTTTTTCTGCACTTGATTTTAAGACAGATACACAGCTTAGAAAAGCACTTAAACCAAAGACTAAAGATGCAACAGTATTTATTGTTGCACAGCGTGTAAGCACGATTCTTCACGCCGACCAGATTCTTGTTTTGGATGAAGGAAAGCTTGTAGGAAAGGGTACACATAAGGAACTTGTGAAAACTTGTGAAACATATATGCAGATTGCAAAATCTCAGCTTTCAGAAGCAGAGTTTGCAGCAAGTATTGAAGGAAAGGAGGACTAAGCCATGCCAAGAATGAATCGTAAACCGGGAGAGAAAGCAAAAGACTTTAAGGGTACATTAAAGAAGCTTATTAAATATGCCGGAAGATACAGAATAGGCATTATTGCTGTTATGATATGTGCCATAGCAAGTGCCACATTTTCAATTGTAAGCCCTAAGATTTTGGGAAAAGCTACAACCAAATTAGCAGAAGGTTTAATGTCCAAGATTTCCGGAACAGGCAGTATTGATTTTGGTTATATTGGAAGAATACTTATTATAGTATTGGTTCTTTATGGAATAAGCTCATTATTTAACTTAGTTCAGGGCTTTACAATGTCAACAATTACACAGAAGTTATGTTACAGACTTCGTCGTGAAATCGTTGAAAAAATCAATCGTATGCCAATGAAATATTTTGAAAGCAGAACATATGGTGAAGTACTTTCAAGAATTACAAACGATGTTGACACATTGGGTAATGGTTTAAACCAAAGTGTAACACAGCTTATTACTTCATTAACAACTATGATTGGTGTAGTAATAATGATGTTAACAATTAGTCCGCTTATGACTTTAATAACATTATTAATACTTCCTGTTAGTATGATTTTTATAAGCTTTATAATGAAGCATTCACAGAAATACTTTAAAACACAGCAGGAATATTTAGGTCATATTAATGGTCAGGTTGAAGAAAATTATGGCGGTCATTTAGTAGTTAAAGCTTTTGGAAAAGAGCAGGATGTAATAAATGAATTTAAGAAGACAAATAATGTTTTGTACAATTCAGCTTGGAAATCACAGTTCTTGTCAGGTATGATGCAGCCTATTATGACTTTTGTAGGTAACTTAGGATATGTTGGAGTAGCTATTTCAGGTGCTTTCCTTGCAATTAACGGAACTATTACAATCGGTGATATTCAGGCATTTATAACATATGTTAAGAACTTTACACAGCCTATAGCACAGATTGCCCAGGTTACTAATATGATGCAGTCAATGATGGCAGCAGCAGAAAGAGTTTTCGAATTTCTTGAGGAAGAAGAGGAAGACCAGATTACTGAAAATCCTGTTCCTATTGAAAATGTTAAGGGAGTTGTTGATTTCGAACACGTACATTTCGGATACAATCCTGATAACATTATTGTAAATGACTTTAATGCTCACGTTAAGGCAGGTCAGCAGGTAGCAATTGTAGGACCAACAGGTGCAGGAAAGACAACAATGGTAAAACTTCTTATGAGATTCTATGATGTTAATTCAGGAGAAATAAAACTTGATGGACATAATTTAAAGGATTACAACAGAAATGAACTTCGTAATGCTTTTGGAATGGTTCTTCAGGACACATGGTTGTTTAAAGGTTCAATAATGGAGAATATCAGATACGGCAGACTTGATGCAACAGATGAAGAAGTAATTGCAGCAGCTAAGTCAGCTCATGCACATCATTTCATTAAAACATTGCCAGGAGGATATGACTTCGAGTTAAATGAAGAAGCATCTAATGTTTCTGCAGGTCAGAGACAGCTTCTTACAATAGCGAGAGCAATTCTTGCAGACAACCCTGTAATGATTCTTGATGAGGCAACATCATCAGTTGACACAAGAACAGAGCATAGAATCCAGAGAGCCATGGATAACCTTATGAAAGGCAGAACAAGTTTCGTTATAGCTCACAGACTTAGTACAATTAAGAATGCGGACATAATTCTTGTAATGAAGGATGGAGATATAATCGAGCAGGGTTCACACGAAGAACTTATGGCAAAGAAAGGCTTCTACGCAGACTTATATAATTCACAGTTTGATGTGGTGGCATAAAAATATAGTTATTGAATATATGGATTGTCTTGCAATTTGTATTTTAACAATCTTATAAAAAGTACGTGTATGTTTTGGAAAGTCCCAAACCATACACGTACTTTTTTGTTTTTAATATTCCACATTATTAATACTTATCATATTTCTTTCATATTCAGATGTTATTATCCATAACAGCATAACTATTAAATAATAATAGTTATAATGAAAAAGTTATAAGAATGAACGAAAAGGAGAATTGATATGAGAAGAATAAAAAAGGGTATAGCTGTAGCATTATCGCTTGTTTTGGCATTGTCTTTAACAGCTTGTGGAACTAAAAAATCAGCAGAGAAAAATGATAAGTTGGTAATTGCTTATCAGAATGGTCTTTCATACACACCGCTGTTGGTTATGAAGGAGAAGAAGCTTATTGAGAAGCATTATGGAAAAGACGTAAATGTAGATTGGAAGTTGTTGGAAAGTGGCGCAGCAATTAGTGAAGGAATTACAGCAGGTTCAATAGACATTGGTGCCCTTGGCACATCAGTTGCAATTAACGGAATTATGTCAAAGACACCGTACAAGATTTGTACAGGTTTGGCAGCAGTTTCTTGCGGAATCCAGACTAATGACAGTAGCATTAAGACTTTGAAAGACATAAAATCAAGCGATCAGATTGTTGTAACTCAGGTTAACAGTCAGCCTCATATATTATTGGCTATGGCTGCAAAGAAGGAATTGGGCGACGCTCATGCCTTAGATGCAAACTTAGTTGCAATGGCTAATGCAGACGGATATTCAGCGTTAATATCAGGTGCAGTTCAGTGCAATATGGTATTGGCACCATACAATTTAATGGAAGTAAAAGAAGACAACATACACGAAATACCGGTAAGCGAAGACGTTTGGGCTAAAGGTGACACATCAATCGTAGGAATAGCATCAGAAAAGTTATACAAAAACAATCCTGATCTATACAAAGCTTTTTGTGACGCAACAGAAGAAGCAATGAAATATATAGAAGAGAATCCTGACGAAACAGCAAAAATCCTTACTGAAACTTATGATGCTTCACAAGATGAAATTGCATCATGGTTGAAGGATGGTGCCGTTCAGTACAATTCAACTTTGCAGGGAGTTATGAATCTTTCAGACTTTATGGTAGAAGAAAATTTCTTAGACAAAGGTGCAAGTAGTATTGACCAGTTAGTATTCGATAATGTTAAAGGAGAATAGTTTTGAATAAGAATATTAAAAATAGTTTGGTAAAAATAATTTTTATTGTTTCAGTTCTTATTTTGTGGCAGGTATTATATACTTTGAAAATTTGGCCGGAAATTTTGTTTCCATCATTAGGCAATATTGGAAAAGCTTTTGTAACTGCTTTTACGGAAAGAGAACTTGGGACAATGGTGTTACATTCACTTTCACTTATTATTAAAGGATTAATTGTGGGAATAGCGTTGGCTTTGGTTTTTTCAAGCCTTTCAGTTATAAGCGAAACATTTTACACAATCTACAATATGATTGTTTCAATGTGCGACTTAATACCGGGAATAGCTTTAATACCAGTAGCAATTCTTTGGATAGGCGTAGGTGACGGTGCCATAATTTTTATGGTTATTCACGCAGTTGTGTGGCCTATGTCAAGAAGTATAATTGATGGTTTCAATGCAGTGCCGGAATTGTATTTGGAAGTAGGCAGAAATATAGGACTTTCACCGGTTAAGTTGATTTTTGGAGTCTTTCTTCCGGCAGCTTTGCCTAGAATTTTTTCAGGTATAAAAGTAGGCTGGGCAAGAGCGTGGCGTGGACTTATTAGTGCCGAAATGATTTTTGGCGGAGGCGGAGCTTTAGGAATTGGCTATTTTATTCAGGACAGACGTACTAATACTGACATTGCCGGAGTTTTTGCGGCAATTATTGTTATTGTAATTATTGGAATGGTTGTTGAGTACGGAATTTTCCGCAACATAGAAAATAAAACTTTTAGAAAGTGGGGAATGACACGATGAGCAATGAAGTTTTAAAGATAAGTAATCTGGTAAAAAAATATGATAATTCCGATAGAGTTATTTTAAATAATCTTGATTTGACTATAAATGATGAAGATTTCTTATGCATTCTTGGCCCTTCAGGTTGCGGAAAATCTACATTAATAAGATGTATTGCCGGTTTTGAAGACTATGAAGGAAACATAAAAGTTGACGGTCAGCCAGTTGTAAAACCGGGACCTGACAGAATAATGGTATTTCAGGACTTTAATCAGTTATTTCCATGGAAAACTGTTTTGAAAAATATTACATATGCGTTAAAAGTAAATGGAATGAAGGATAAGGCGGAAAGAGAGCAGAAAGCAAAGAAATATTTGGAAAAAGTTAATCTGGTACAGTATGCTAATTATTACCCACACCAGTTAAGCGGTGGAATGAAGCAAAGAGTGGCAATAGCAAAGGGAATGGCACTTGGTTCAAAAATAATATTAATGGATGAGCCTTTTGCAGCGCTTGATGCAATGACAAGAAAGCAGTTGCAAAGTGAATTACTGAAATTGAAACAAAAAGAAAAAATAACAGTTATTTTTATAACTCACAACATTCAGGAGGCAATATCTCTTGGTAACAGAATTATGGTAATGTCTAAGGAAGGAACCATTAAGGAGCATTTGTACAACACTATTGAAAAGCCTGTTACGCCTGCAAGTGAGGGTTACGCCAAGTTATGGGAACATTTAAACAATCAGCTAACATAGCATTGGAAAAAGTAAAGAAAAATATTATAATCATATTAGTTCAAAATTGATTGGGAGTGGAGCTAATATGAATAATAACGAATTTACTTATATAAAAGAAGTGGCAAAACAGAAAAGTTTCTCAAAGGCTTCAAAAGCTTTGGGAATATCCCAGCCGGCATTAAGCAATTACATTAAAAAACTGGAAGACAGAATGGGTGTATTGCTTTTTGACCGAAGTATTTCTCCGATTGAAATAACAGAGTTCGGCAAGGCATATTTGGAATACGCAGAGGATGTTATATCAGCCACAGACAGACTTAATGATGTTATGTCAGATTTGCAGGATTTAAAAAAAGGAGAGATAAAAATAGGAAGTGTTGTATGTTTTTCAACAACATATTTGCCGGGACCAATGTCAGTCTTCCACAAGAAATATCCGGGAATTACTTTTAAATTAACAGAAGAAAAAGTCCCTGAAATAATGAATAAATGCCTTTTGGGAGACATTGATATTTTTCTGACAGATGGAAGAATCAATGGCGAGTTATTTGATAAGGAAACTCTTTTTGAAGAAAGATTGCTTATGGTTGTTCCGAAAAACCTGGCAATTAATGAAGAAATAGGGGAATACCAGATTCCAATAGAAAAATTACTAAGTGACAAAATTGACTATTCATCAGTGAAAACATTGGACATAAGCAGAATGAAGGATGAAGAGTTTGTTTTGTTAAACGAGGACCAGCATGTAAGACGCATGGTAGACAGCATATTTGAAAAAGCCGGTTTTACACCTAACGTAATATTGCAAACATCTCAGACAGTAACAGGGCTTGCCATGACACTTGCCAATATGGGAATCTCTTTCGTTACAGAAACAACCATAAAATACAACAACATCAAAAATCACGCATACTACTACAAGGTAGGCTCAGATAAAGATGCGGTTAGAACAATGTGCGTGGCGTATAAGAAAGGGAAATATATATCCAAGGCGTGCAGGAAGTTTATAGATACGCTGAAAGAAGAGTTGGAATAAAAGAAAATTATAGGTGTGGTTCTTATTAATTTTATTTGATATTTATAAACGAAAACGGGTTTGCAAACACGTTGATTTTCTTATTTTGCTCCGTCATTTATTATAAGACAAAAATCAAAACTCGCCTACGGCTCAAACAGTTGATTTTTGTCTTAAATTATACTCGCAAAATTTCGAAAATCTGCCTATCGTTTGCAAACCCGTTTTCGCTTATAAAATACAAAATTAATAATGTACCACACCTAAAAGATTGTTAAGTAATGATTTAGTTTGATATAGCATTATTTGTATTTTCTTTATTTGCTAAATACAGTATTATATCTTTTCTTGTGATAATACCAATAAATACATTGTTGTCATCCACCACAGGCACGAAGTTCTGGTTAGTGGCTTTTTCAAAAAGTTCTTCCATTGAAACCTGTATGTTGACAGCGTTGTTGTCTCTTTTTCGTTCAATGTCCGTAATAGGAATATCCTCCAACTGGTAGATGTCAGGAAAATCGTGGTCCTTAAGGTACCAAAGCAAGTCCCCTTCAGTAATTGTTCCTATGTATTTTCCTTCTTTATCTAAAAGAGGAATGGCGGAATATCCGTGGAACTCCATTTTTTCCACAACCTGTCTCAGTGTATCGTCATTGAATATATGTGACACCTTTTCTTTCGGTGTCAAAAAAAATAAAATGTTCATTAATTACCTCCTGTAAGCTTCGGGCAATCCAGGCATACCCCCCCGGTCAATGCAATAAGGGAAACATTGACATTTAGCTTCTTTTTTAAATTTTTCTACGCCGTTAATTCTACCAAAAAAATACCAAACTATCCATAGAATACACAAAAAGTTAACAATAAATTAAGAAATCTTTATGGATTAATCAACCTATGATATAATGGGCGGTGTTGAAAGATTTTGGATTAAAAATTAATGGCAAATACATTATCTTAAATAAAGTTCAGAAAATGTTATTGAAAACAAAATATTTATCGAAAACAAAATGTTTATGGAAATAAGAGGGACTGAAAAAATGAAAAATATTACAAAAGAAGAAATGAACATAAAAGAGTTTTTTGAAAAATATCCTAATGTGGCAATTGCTTTGTCAGGTGGAGTTGATTCAGTATTTTTGGTTTATATGGCAAAAAAATATGCAAAGAGCGTGAAGGCGTATTTTGTCAAATCTGTTTTTCAACCGGAATTTGAAAAAAGGATGCAGAAAAAATTTGCCGGCAGCTAGGCGTTGATTTGAAGATTTTGAATGTGGATGTTTTGTCTAACAAGCTGGTTACGGACAATCCGGTCAACAGATGTTATTATTGTAAGCAGGGTGTTTTTGGAACAATTCTTGAAGCAGCAAAGAATGACGGAATGACAGTAATTCTTGATGGAACCAACGCTTCAGATGATGCAGGTGACAGACCGGGAATGAAGGCTTTGCAGGAGATGAAGGTTTTGTCCCCACTTAGAATGTGTGGCTACGTGAAATCTGAAATAAGAAAGCAGTCAAAGGAAGCAGGTTTGTTCGTGTACAACAAACCGTCATACGCTTGTCTTGCAACAAGAATACCAACAGGTACTGAAATAGATGAAGAAAAAATCAAACAGGTAGAAACAGCAGAAACATTTTTGTTTGACTTAGGCTTTTCTGATTTCAGAGTAAGATGGATGGACAACAAAGCCAAAATCCAAATGCCTGAAAGCCAGTTACAGGCACTTATGGAAAAGCGAGAAATTGTATTGGAAGAATTGTCAAAAATATTTGATGAGGTATTGCTTGATTTGAGAACTAGATAGGAACAACATAAAACGAGACAAAGAAATATGATTATAAGAAAGGCGACATTATGAAACAATCAGAGTTGATGAATATTTTGGATGATGTTGCAACGGGGAAAGTTACTAAGGAAGAAGCTTTGCTTGCCATTAAAGAAGAGCCTTTTAAGGATATGGGGTTTGCAAAGATTGATACCCACAGAGGCATCAGGCAGGGTGTGCCTGAAGTTATTTATGGCGCAGGAAAAACAAAGGAACAAATAAAAGAAATTGTCAAGTATCTACAAAAAAGTGGTGAGAAAACTGTACTTATAACAAGAATGAGCAGTGAAGCCGCTAAGTTTGTCAGTGAAGAAATAGATTTGAGATATGATGAAATATCTAAGGTTGGAATAGTTGGACCAATGCCTAAGAAAGACGGTATTGGAACAATAGTTGTTGCAACGGCAGGAACAAGTGATATGTATGTTGCAGAAGAAGCAGCGTTGACGGCAGAGGTTTTCGGCAATCAGGTTACAAGACTTTATGATGTGGGTGTTGCCGGACTTCACAGATTGATAAGCCACGTTGACGAAATAATGAGTGCCTCCGTAATAATTGCAATTGCAGGAATGGAAGGCGCACTTGCCAGTGTCATAGGCGGACTGGCAGACTGCCCTGTAATCGCAGTGCCAACAAGCGTAGGCTACGGTGCAAACTTCGGAGGCTTATCAGCCCTTTTGTCAATGCTAAACTCCTGTGCCAGCGGAGTAAGCGTAGTCAACATAGATAATGGCTTCGGAGCAGCATATCAGGCAAGTATGATAAATCATATGAGAGCGAAGTAGTAGGGTGGGAGAAAACCTGCTCTTTCGGAAGAAATTACGGATAATTCCAGGGAAAACACATATAAAAGAGGAACTAATATGAGGATTTTGTATTTAGATTGTGGAATGGGTGCAGCAGGCGACATGTTGATGTCTGCTTTGCTAGAACTTGTTCCGGATAAAGATAAGTTTGTTGAAAAAATTAATAATATTGGAATTTCAAATGTTAAGGTGAAGCTTGAAAGTTCGGTTAAATGTGGTATAAAAGGAAATCATGTTAGAGTTTTGATTAATGATGAAGAAGAATTGTCTGAGGATGTACACAACAGTGATGAATTACATCATCATAACCATACCCATCATCACGCTCATTACCATGCAACTATTGATTTTATTGAGCACACGATTCAAAATCTTGCAGTTTCAGACAAGGTTAAGAATGATGTAATTTCTATATACAAGCTTATAGCTCAGGCTGAGAGTAAAGCTCACGGTGTGGATGTTTCTGAAATTCATTTTCATGAGGTTGGAATGATGGATGCAATTGCGGATGTAACATGTTGCGCTATGTTAATGGAAGAGATTAACCCTGACAAGGTGGTTGTATCGCCTATTAATACAGGTTTTGGAAAAGTGAAATGTGCTCATGGAATACTTCCGGTTCCCGCACCGGCTACAGCTAATTTGCTTGAAGGAATGGTTTGCTACAGTGGAAATATTGAAGGTGAACTTTGCACGCCAACAGGGGCAGCAATTTTGAAATACTATGTTAATGAGTTTGGAAATATGCCTGCAATGATTATGGAAAAGCAGGGTTATGGCATGGGAAACAAAGACTTCCCGGTGGCTAACTGCATTAGAGCAATTCTTGGAGAAAAGACAGAAAACAATTCAATTATGGAAAGTAACAATGACACCAATCAAAATAATAGAGCCATTGAGAATAGTGATACTATCCAAGACACCATTGTGGAGCTTCGCTGCAACATTGACGATATGACTGCGGAAGAATTAAGTTTTGCGGTGGAACAGATTTGGCAGGATGATGTGTTGGACGTTTACACTACGCCAATTAGTATGAAAAAAGGTCGTCAGGGAACTTTGCTTAATGTAATGTGCAAAGAGTCGGCTAAGGAAGATGTTGCCGTAACTATTTTTAAGCATACATCAACAATTGGAATTAGAGAATACAAGTGTAGCCGAATGATTTTGAATAGAAAGATTGAGAAGGTTAGCACCCAATATGGAGATATTGATGTGAAAAAGACATATGGCTATGGAGTTGAAAAATCCAAGTTGGAGTTTGAAGATTTGAAGAAAATAGCTATTGAAAATAACATTTCCATAAGAGAAGTGAAGGATAATATTTAATAAAGATACTTTAGGAGGACAAATTTATGCATATGGCAGACGCCTTGTTATCACCGGCAGTTGCAGGGACAATGTACGCCTGCAGTACAGCGGTGGCAGCATATTCAGTTACAAAAATAAGAAAAGAAGATGATCAGACTAAAATCCCAACCATGGGAATAATGGGAGCTTTTGTTTTTGCAGCTCAAATGATTAATTTTACAATACCGGGAACAGGTTCTTCAGGACATTTGTGCGGAGGAATGTTGTTGTCCGCAATGCTTGGGGCACCGGCAGGGTTCCTGACAATGATAGGTATTTTGCTCATTCAGTGTTTGATGTTTGCTGACGGAGGTTTGATGGCTCTTGGGGCAAACGTGTGGAACATGGCATTTTATGGATGCTTCATAGGAGCGATGGTTATATGGCGCCTTGTGATGAAAAACGGCGCATCAAAAAAGAAAATAATGGCAGCGTCAATTATTGGCTGCGTTGTTACTTTACAACTTGGAGCTTTTTCAGTAACACTTGAAACTTTGGCTTCAGGAATTACAGAACTTCCTTTTACTGCATTTGTTTCAGTAATGCAGCCAATACATTTGTGCATAGGATTGGTTGAAGGAATAATTACCGGGGCAGTTCTTTGCTTCGTCTACGAGGCTAGACCTGAATTGCTTTGGGGAATTGAAGCTGTTGACAAAAAAGAAAAAATGCCATACAAAAAAGTTTTGGCAATTCTTTTGACAATGGCAGTAATTATTGCAGGTGGCTTATCACTTGTGGCTTCATCTTTGCCTGATGGCTTGGAATGGTCAATTTCAAAAATCACAGGAGCTACGGAAGTGGAAAGCACAGGTGGAATTTACAGCTTTTTTGCGGGAATACAGGACAAGCTTGCAATCCTTCCTGACTACGGATTTAAGTCATCAGACACAATTGCCGGAACATCATTTTCAGGCATTGTAGGTGGAGTGGTAGTAATCCTGTTGTGCATTGTGTGCTGCAATTTATTTAAGTTTTTTAGAAAGAAAGCATAATGGAAAAATTTGAAAATGCAATACACGAAATGTGTGCTATTGAAAATCAGGCTGGGGAAGATAATTTTCTAAATAACATACATGCACTGGCAAAACTGTTTGTAACGGTTTTGTATGTTTGTATGGTGACTTCTTTTCCGAAATATAATGTGACAGGTCTAGTGGAAATGATAATATATCCCTTGATTATTTTTAACCTTGGGGACATTAAATTTGGAAAATGTATAAAAAGAATCAGACTTATTTTGCCATTGATTTGCATAATTGGTATTTTTAATCCTTTTTTTGACAGAAATGTTTTGCTGACAATGGGTGGAGTGAAAATAACCGGCGGCGAAATTTCCATGGTGACACTGATGATTAAAGGAATTTTGACGGTGATTGCCATTTATATTCTTATAATTACAACTACTATAGACCGAGTATGCATGGCGCTTAGAAAAATACATATTCCTGAGATTATTGTTATGATTATCCAGTTGATTTACAGGTACATTAACGTGTTGCTAAAGGAAACAAAAAGAATAGTTGAGGCGTACAGCCTTAGGGCACCGGGCCAGAAAGGCATTAATTTTAAGGCTTGGGGAAGTCTGCCGGGGCAGTTGCTTTTACGAAGTATAGACAGGGCAACCGATGTGCATAACAGCATGAGTCTTAGAGGTTACAATCTTAATAACGTGCGAATCAGAAATTACAAATTAAGTAGCAGGGATTACGTGTGGATGATTGTATGGACACTGGTGATTATCGCTTTTAGAGTGTATCCTGTTTTTGAAATAGTGGGCGGTTTGTTTACATAAAAGGACAAAAAGATGGAGAATATAATTTCAGTTTCCCACCTTTCTTTTGGCTATGATAGCAAGAGAAAGGTTTTGGAAAATATAAATTTTCAATTAAAAAAGGGTGAGTCGGTGGGCTTGGTTGGCGCTAACGGCGTTGGAAAGTCTACTCTTTTAAGAATACTTGTTGGTCTAAATACAGGTTTTCAGGGAGATGTGATGGTCAACAATATTCCCCTTGAAAAAAAGAATTTAAAGACTATTAGAAAAAATATTGGCTACGTTTTTCAGGATGCTGACAGTCAGCTTTTTATGTCAACTGTTTTTGATGATATTGCTTTTGCACCGAGAAATTACGGAATGTCTGAGGCAGAAGTTAATGAGAAAACAATGGAAGCGCTGAAAGTTGTGCACATTGAACAGCTAAAGGACAAGCAGATTTATAAGCTTTCAGGAGGGGAGAAAAAACTTGCCTCTATTGCAACAATCCTGTCAACGGAACCGGACGTTATATTGATGGATGAGCCAAGCGTGGCACTTGATCCAAAGAACAGACGAAACCTAATCAACATATTAAATCGACTGAATCAGGCAAAAATAATAGCTTCTCACGATTTGAATATGATAATGGACACTTGCGAGAGAACAATACTTCTTTCAGACGGAAAGATAATTAAGGATGGTAATACAAAGGAGATTCTTTTGGATAAAGAGCTGATGGAAGAAAGCGGCTTGGAGTTACCGTTAGGGTATTAGGAAAGTTAAAAATCAGATAACATTTTATATTATAAAAGTTAACAAATTGTTTACAAGAAATATTAGCACTCGCTGTTGACGAGTGCTAACAAAAGTGCTATAACATAATCACAGGGAAAAAAGAGAGTCCCTGAAAGAAATAAAATTAACAATTACGACTAATGGAAGTCGCAATATGCAGTCAGCTAAATTCACAGATTTTGATTGCAGATATATAAGGAGGTAAGTATTATGTTAGCACCTAGTATTTTTGGAATGAATGATTTATTTGATGATTTTGGAGATGTATTTGAATTTTCACCTGCATTTAGAAAGCAGGTAGCAGCAGCTAGAAATATAAGCTCAGATATTAAAGAATTGGCTGACGGCTACCAGATTGAAATGGAATTACCTGGATTTTCCAAAGAAGAAGTAAAGGCACAGTTGAAAGACGGTTACCTTACAATTACCGCTGAACACAATGCAGAAAATAAAGAAGAGAACAACGAAGAAGGTCAGAAGAAGGAAGCCGTTAAATATATCCGTCGTGAAAGATATTATGGCAAGTGCCAGAGAAGCTTCTTTGTTGGAAAGAACGTAACAGAGGAAGATATTAATGCCAAGTTTGAAAACGGAATCTTGACAATGTATGTTCCTAAAGAAGTAAAGAAGCCACAGGTAGAAGAAAAATTCATTACAATTGAGTAATGAAGGTGGAAGAACTTGAATAAATCTTTTGGATAAAAATTAAATAAGGCAGTAGCATTGCGTGGTGGAAACGGGAATTACAGTAAAAAATAGAAAAATCACAAAATGTTCTGTGTAATGTAAATAAAAAATATCCGGATAGAATGTAAGCTTAAAATACTTTCTTCTATCCGGATATTTTATTAATTCATTTAAAAAATTCAAACCCTATTTTTTCTTCTTAATCTTCAATGGCTTATTTTTCACAACAGTGCTATATGAGCTGTAGTAGTATTTTTTACCAACTTTTAAGTAGGCTCTCACTTTTACGTAATATTTCTTTGTCTTTGCAAGGCCTTTAACTTTTACATACTGTTTTGTGTTGCCTGAAACAGTGTATTTCTTTACGACATGCTTCATTTTCTTGTCTGTTGCAACTCTAACTTCATAGCCTGTGCATCGTGGTGAGTTAGTCCACTTAACCATGATTCGTCTGTTCTTGCTATATCTCTTAGCAGACTTAATTGTTACTTTTGCAGGCTTTGTATACGTAGTCTTTGCTGTGCAAGGTGAAGATGTATATGTTTTGCCATCAGCCTTTAAATATGTTGCAACTCTGTATCTGTACTTTGTAGCAGAAGCAAGTTTAGTGATTTTGTATGACTTTGCATCTGAGTTTGCGATAGTCTTTATGGCTTCATATTTCTTTTTTGAATAGTTGTAACGGTAAACAATATATCCTGTTATTTTGTCTACAGGTGTCCATTTTAAAGTGACTTTTGATGTTGTAGTGGTTGAATCACTAAAGCCGGTCACTTTAGGCATAACAATTTTGTACTTTAATTCTCTTTCATCTGTACAGTTGTTTATACCGGATATGTAAACCTTTGCTGTTCCCGGATTTTTATTGTCAGAGTAGCTTAACTGATAATTAATGCCCTCTACAAGTTCGATATCCTTATATTTAACAGTAACAGTAGGCAACTTTCTTGAACCGTCATATGTGTAACTTGTCTTACTTAATGTGCAACTAAAAGCTTTAGTGTTGTACTTGGCACGAAGAATTGTAGGTGTAACTTCATTAGGATTAACCATATTAGTTGTGAAGCTTCGCGCACCCCATTGATAATAAACACCCATTATTGCAGGGGTATCAAGTGTGTAAACACCAACCTTTAAACCTTTAGACAAAGCAAGTTTTATGGCAGCTTCCTTAGTATAATTTTTTTCTCCATTAAAAGTAACTCCTTCAGCGTTACATTTAAGTGCGTCATTTACTGCATCTTCATCCAAAATAGTACTAAGATAAGTAGTTGCTAAAGTGCTGTCAATGCTTTTAATTTTCTTCAAATAAGTTTTGCTAAAAGAAATAAAAGTTACACAGTCTTCAACGCCGGCATTTTTTAAAGGTTTAACTAATTCATTCTCAAAATAGTTAGGATAGTTACTGTCAGATACGCTCTTAAGTTCAATCTGCCAGTTGACTTTTTTGCCTTCGGATTTGTATTTCTTAATCAAGTCAATAACCTGGTCTAATGTGGCAATTTTAAGATTGCTGTAAGCATCAACATTGTTACCCTTAGTATATGAATATTTTAACAGTTCGCTGTAAGTTGAGTCTGAAATATCAACGTTAACGCCCATTGTATTTTTTAATGAATCGTTGTGTGAGACAACCCATGTAGCCTTGCCGTTTGAATCGGGCTTACATCTTCTGATATCAAGTTCAATCTTTGAAAATCCTGAAGCTGCAGCCATTTCAAAAGCCGGAATTGAGTTCTCCGGTGCATAAGCTGAGTAACCTCTGTGTGCAACTAAGTCAAAAGCATCAGGGTCTACTGTTGTAGGTTGTTCAGTTGTAGTTTCCTGTGGTTTTGTAGTTGTTTCTGCAGGATTAGTTGTAGAACTATCCGTTGTAGTATTGTCAGTTGTTGATTTCTCAGTAGTAGTTTCAGTGGATTGTTCTGTTGAAGTTTCAATTGCTTTTCCCAAAGAATCAGAAGAATTAACCACATTAGAAGCAGATTGCACAACATTATATGTGGCAGCTTCAACTTCGGTAGCCTGTGTATTTACTTCATAAGAATATGATGAGTTAAATGTGTCTGCCTTAACTTCCTTAGGCGGTGCTACATATCCGCTCATCATTGTTGTAATCATAGCAAGAGAAAGAATCTTTGCTACTAGTTTCGTGTTTTCATTTCTTTTTCCCATATTTACATCTCCTTTTCATACAAGATTGTATTATAACATTGATTGTATGATTTGACATCTAAATCTTATAAAAAATTTGTGATAAAAAACAGTTGAAAAAAGAAAAAAAATAGTTTATGCTACTTATATATTCCATATGACTGGCGGATTAGTGGGATTACCCACAGGGAGTATGGATGCACGTAGTCGACCGCCTGGGCAACCCTCTGGGTTACCTGGGTGGTTTTTTCATTTTGTGGAATTTTTAGAAAGGTTTGAAAGATTCTTTTAGAAAATTTCTTATAAGTTCTGCAAAACAATTAACTATCTTTGGAGAGGACAGAGGAGTTAAAATATGTTTATTAATTCTTTTTGCAGAAAAAACTTCGACCCATTTTCTGCAAAGAGAATTACATTAAACAGTAATCTTAAATTAAAAATTTAAAACCCAAAGTAAACTTAAAATCAAAATTAAGGAGATTAAAAAATGCAGATGTTATCACTTGAAAATGAATTAAAAGAAAATTCATATCCGGGAAGAGGAATCGTAATTGGAAAAACACCTAATGGAAAGCATGCTGTAACAGCATATTTTATTATGGGAAGAAGCGAAAACAGTAGAAATCGTGTTTTTGTTGAAGAAGGAGAAGGAATCCGCACAGAAGCTTTTGATCCATCAAAGCTTGTTGATCCAAGTCTTATTATCTACGCACCTGTTCGTGTTCTTGGGAACAAGACTATCGTAACTAACGGCGATCAGACAGATACAATTTACGAATTAATGGATAAGCAGCAGACTTTTGAACAGGCACTTAGAACACGTGAGTTTGAACCTGATGCTCCTAATTACACACCTAGAATTTCAGGAATTATGCATATTGAAGATGGAAATTACAATTATGCAATGTCTATCTTAAAGAGCAACAACGGAAATCCTGAAGCATGTAACAGATATACTTTTGCATATAATAACCCTGTTAACGGAGAAGGTCATTTCATTCACACATACAAATGTGACGGAAATCCACTTCCAAGTTTTGAAGGTGAACCAAAGCTTGTACCTATGATGGACGATATGGACGCATTTACAGATATGCTTTGGAACAGCTTAAACGAAGATAACAAGGTATCTCTTTTTGTAAGATATATTGATATTGAAACAGGAAAATACGAAACAAAGATTGTTAACAAAAACAAATAATTATAATAATCAGTGTAAGTTTTGGAGGAATATATAATGAAGGAATTAGAATTAAAATACGGATGTAACCCTAATCAGAAACCATCAAGAATATATATGGAAGAAGGAGAACTTCCAATTAAGGTTCTTAACGGAAAGCCTGGATACATTAACTTTTTAGACGCATTTAACGGCTGGCAGTTGGTTAAGGAATTAAAGAAAGCAACAGGTCTTCCTGCAGCAACATCATTTAAGCATGTTTCACCTGCAGGTGCAGCAGTTGGTCTTCCACTTAGCGAAGTTGAAGCAAAAATTTACTGGGTAGATGATCTTGGAGAATTATCACCACTTGCATGCGCATATTCAAGAGCAAGAGGTGCAGACAGAATGTCATCATATGGTGACTTTATTGCTTTATCAGATGTTTGTGATGTTTCAACAGCAAAGGTTATTAAGAGAGAATTTTCAGATGGAATCATTGCACCGGGATATGAACCTGAAGCACTTGAAATGTTAAAAGGAAAGAAGAAAGGGGCATATGCAATTATTGAAATTGACCCTAACTATGTACCAAAGCCAATTGAGCATAAAGAAGTATTTGGTATTACTTTTGAACAGGGACGTAACGAACTTAACATTGATGATGATTTCTTCAGCAATGTAGTTACAGAAAACAAAGATATTCCTGAATCAGCTAAAATTGATATGGCTATTTCAATGATTACATTAAAATATACACAGTCTAACTCAGTATGTTTCGTAAAGAATGGACAGGCAATCGGTGTAGGTGCAGGTCAGCAGTCAAGAATTCACTGTGTAAGACTTGCAGGACAGAAAGCTGATAACTGGCTTCTTCGTCAGGCACCACAGGTACTTAATCTTCCATTTAAGGAAAATATGAAACGTGCAGATAGAGATAATGCAATTGATCTTTATATTGGTGAAGAATATATGGATATTCTTGCTGATGGAGAATGGGAAAGAGTATTTACAGAAAAGCCACCTGTATTTACAAAGGAAGAAAAGCAGGCATGGCTTGCACAGGCTGACGGCATTACACTTGGTTCAGATGCGTTCTTCCCATTTAGCGACAATATTGAACGTGCTTACAAGAGCGGTGTAAAATATGTTGCACAGCCAGGTGGTTCAATTCGTGATCAGGATGTTATTGATGCATGTAATAAGCATGGTATGGCAATGGCATTTACAGGACTTAGATTATTCCATCACTAAAAAGCATAAAATAGTGAGATTATAAGAGGGCTGTATTATTAACGATTGGACTTCTCCTTTTTGAAATTCTTGTGTAATTTAATCGTTTTACATAGCCTGCAGAAATTTTCGTC